>Ga0123340_1000858_pt1 | contig 23086 bp, 20 predicted proteins | sample SirMexnodulemix_FD_89961 | JGI IMG/M metagenome (GOLD analysis project Ga0123340, IMG submission 89961) | Root nodule microbial communities of legume samples collected from Mexico - Siratro Mexico nodule mix | ecosystem: Host-associated > Plants > Roots > Nodule | place: Mexico: Nepantla...
GTTTTATATATGTTTTATTGTATGAATAATTTAATTATATATGTATTTACTTTGATTAAACTGTAGCTTAGGTGTACAATTCTGATAGGTTTAAAAAGGGTGGTGCAGATAGATAACCTGGTGATGAAGAAGGCTTGGAGGTGCAGGAAGAAGGAGTGATTTTGAATAGGTTCGAAAGTTAGATCCACATTTAAGTTCGGTTATCAATTTGGGCTTAATTTTTAATAATTTTGTTTGTGCCATAATCGTATCGTTTTTGTATGAAGTTTACATATGTGAATAGCTATTTGTCTAATTATAAACCGGACAATTGTGCCAGTTCCCAATTAAACCGATTGAACCAGCTTATTTATTTTATTATCATCACAATCAATTTCAATTTGTCACATGGTATTTGTTTAGAAAATAAAAATATATTACGTATAGTTACTAATATCATCATATTTACTTTATTATTGAGGTAAAAAATGACGGAGGTAGGTGATTTTTTTTTTTTTTTTACAAAAAATAATTTTTTTTTTGATAAATTTAAATTAGTGGTAATGATTTAAACAATTTATGTTATGATGACCAATATTATTCACTTTATCCACTAATTTCATACATTAATTTCAAATAAGATTTCACTTACTTAAGATGAGTCTAGCAAAATCATGATCGACTAACCTAATTTAAGTGTAATTAAATCAGACCTCTAAAGCAAACTCTTCACATAATAAGGTTTTTAATAATTAACAAATTTTTCGAAAAAATAAATTGTTTTCAATAATTTTATCCTATTTGAGAAAAAAAAAAATATTCCTTAGAGAAAATATTTGTAGTTTAGAAAAAAAAAATATGATCATGCTGTATTGAGATTTGTTTTCATCATTAATCCTTCTCTTATATGAAGGAATGAAATTAATATGAATCCAAGAAATGAATATAATGTTATTTATAATCACCAAGTCACAATCCTAAAGCAAATTGGAATCCTATGATATTTCAATCAATTGAGAGAAGAAATTCAACCTTGCTACCCCATGATGTTGCAGTTCTTACGCTCCAACGTCTCCATACATACTTTCCTATCTTTTTTATTAATCACCAATGATTAACTTATTATATTATAAAATTTTATAAATTTATGATACTTGACAATTAAAAATCATTACGCAACATGACACTGTTACTTTGTTTACCCTGGTTAAAATATTGCCATGGAATACAACATTTTCACTCATTCAATTTACACGTCTAAAAGAAAGAACAAGAAACCCCTTGCTTCTCACCTAACGCACCAACTCAACCTTAATCACTTCTACTTTCTTTGGCTACATATATAAAAAGATTTGTGCTCACAAGGGTGGAAGAAAAAAAAACAAAACAACATAATTATGTGTTGACAATTAGTTGTCTGAACATAATTACATGCTGTGAACAGGATTTAACCAACACAAGGTCCTGTTTTAACTCACTACAATTGATTTGTGTAGTAAAGAAAAGATAGAATGTAGTTAGGCACTACAATTGTTGTGTGTTCTTTGAGTTATGTACTTAAGCCAACAGTGCAAGGCTTAATTAACTTAGCATGGTACTACTAATGAGTTTATAGTAGGTTAGGTTAGGTTAAGGTTTATGTGGGTCCCCAACAACATTAATTACTTATCTTTTTCTCTTTTTGTAAGGTACGCATCCATATTCCTTTCCATACATTCATTGTTCACAGATCTAATTCACTGACATTCCGTAATCCTTAAACTATGTTCATTTAAATTTTATTTTATTATACACACGCACGTATAAGGAAATGCCTAGTTTGACAAAAACAGTAAGCTCTAGTTTGAGTAAATTTTTCCTTAGAAAAATAAATAAGTTTAGAATCTATAATCAAGCCTTATTTTTTTTAAAAATGGTGCATGAAGTATAGAAATCAAATATATTATCTACATAACTTCAGCAAATAACATGGATTCATATATATAATTTTTTTTTTCGTTTAGGAAATGAAACCAAAAACAGTACTCTATGGTGCGTAAAGATCAAATTTATGATTAATAAAAAAGATAATATTAATCATTCAATATGATATGAATGATTGATATGTAATGCAAGTAAGATTTAAGTAGAATTAAATGGGAGCAGTTAAGTAAAATGATAGGTTTAGAATGAAGTGGTATATAGGATATTGATTATTCCTCTGAGTTTGTGCAGAAAATGTCGATTCCCATGCAAGATCACAATACTCAATGCTACGTAATTAAGCTTTGTGCAATTCAACAAGATTGAAATGCTAACAAGCTTGGCCACGCTCTCTGAGCACACGCTCCCATGTATTATTCTGATACGAAGTGTGCCCCATTCCTCAGACCAATTGTCTCCTCCTTCTCCCACTTCTATGCCTCCTTCACACTACCCATCACCTCCCTGATTTCGCCACGTCTTCATCTTCATCTCTCTCTTTCCACTTTTCAAACCCTCCCTTCTCATCTCATCTCATCACAACCAACTATACCAGTTTAGGATGTATGAATCAATGAGTTTTACAACGTACTTACACTAATATTCATGTTTTCTTATTATTTTAAGAGCCATTAAATTTGGAGGAACCACACTTACACTGGACTCACTTCTCTTCTTCCTTAGAAACCAACTTACAATGTCACGTATTGTCCTCCTCACTTTTGTTGGACTTGTTGTGTGCTTCCCATTTTCTTCTTCCCTCCAAGAGCAAGGCAAAGAGCTACAAAACTCTTTGCTTCCAAACTCTTGCAATGAAACGTGCGGGGACATCCATGTTCCCTTTCCATTCTATGTCAACTCTTCTTGTGAGTCTATTTCCAGTGCCTTCCATCTCTCCTGCATAAATTCCTCCACCCTTTTGCTCAGAATTGGCTCAGTGAGCTACACAGTCTTGGAATTCTTCCCGGATGGTGTGCTGGTGGACTTTCCCGGCTCATCATCCTGTAGACAGTACAATGACTTGAATTCTTTTGGCAGAAGCTTTGCAGGGAAGGAAAACTTTGGAGTTTCGGTTGACAATGTTATTGGTCTCTATGACTGTGAGGATTCCTCTCTGTGCAAAGCAGACTGTGAAACCATTGACTTGCCTGGTTGTGATGGAAGGGGAGGAGGCTCCCTTGCCTGCTGCTATCCCCTCTCCGACCATACCATATGGCATGTTGGTGATGGATTTTCGGTATTTTCTCAGTTTGGTTGCAGGGGGGTTTCTAGTTGGGCCGTTTTGCGAGGCTCAACTTGGGGAAAACGTGGGGTCAAGTTGGAATGGGCACTGCCCAGAAACTCCTCAGAGCAAGTTTGTGCAAGGAATGCTAACACGGCCAATGCTACAGCAATCGAAGGAGGCGTGAGATGTGTCTGTCAAAATGGATATGTTGGTGATGGTTTTGCTGATGGAACTGGATGTTTGCAGGGTGAGTAATTTTCATCATAATCACGTTAAAAAACAGTATTTCTTTTGATGTCATTACATATTAACAATCATGTGCTTTTCTTTTTTCTTTTTTTTTTGCACATTTATATCTCTAGATTGGCCCTTTTTGCTCTCAGGAAACCATTTCTTTTTAGGCTCTGGCAGCAGGTTTTTGAAGTAGAAATACTGTTTTAGTGTCACATGTCTACTACGAAAATATGAATAAGAAAATTAAAGCTAGGTATATGGTTCACAACATATGAAAGATCAGCAACTACCTTTTCTTCCTTAAATGGATTTTTTGGACTCTGAGCATATACACCGCATGATTTTTTAAGCTTCTACATTTAAGTATGACATTTGCTTATGGTTGATGTATTCCTGTTAGCCTGCATAAAGGACGGAAAGGAAGCATATGGAAGTGACTGCTACATCAAAAGACATGATCAGAGGAAATTTGTTATCATTGCCGGTAAGTAATAGAGAACTGTAAAATTCAAATAACTCGAACACATTCAACAAATTATACAGAGGTCACAACAAGGATTATGACTACCAGATTTGCTTTCAATTCTTCACCGTTTTCCTTAATGTATATAACCTGGTAGTCACGGTCAGTTATATACTTACATTTCTTGTGTCAACTCAACATGCAGGAATCATTGGCCCAGTTCTGATTGTTGCCTCCCTGGTTGCTCTATTTTATCTTCTTAAAAGGCCAACAAAACCAGGGATGTTTGACACCGAGCAGGCTTACTATCAAAACATTTCAATCCCCAAAGCTTGCAAAATTCGACTGTTCAGCCTCCACGAGCTAGAGGAAGCCACTAAGGGTTTTGAAGAGGGTCAGAAACTCATGCATTCCAATAATGGAACAATTTTCGCTGGAGTTTTAAGGGATGGATCTCACATAGCTGTACACAGATTACAATGTGAGAAGAAAGACTTAATTCAAGTTCTGTCACAGGTCGAGGTTCTGTCTTCTATTGTGCACAGAAACATGGCTCGCATTCTTGGTTGCTGTATTGAATCTGGTAACACTCTGGTAGTTTACGAGTTTCATTCCAATGGTACTCTGGAGGAACATTTACATCAAAGCAAAGGACAACAACTTCGTTTGGATTGGTATAGGAGATTGACTATCGCTGCAGAAACCGCTAGCATTCTTGCATTCCTACACTATGAGAACTCTCCTCCCATATTTCACCATAACCTTAAATCGGCCTGCATCTTCCTAGATGATGACTACTCTGTCAAGATTGCAGGATTTGGTCTAATCAACTCCAATCTTTACCATGGTTCTCAGTTACATAAGAACTACGAAGGCTTTGGCATCTGCAAAAATGATGTTTATGACATGGGTGTGTTGCTTCTTGAAATTATCTCAGGCTCAAATCGCTTGGATTTAGCAACTTCAGCCTTGCAGCAAATAAGGGCTGGAAAATTTGAAGAAATTTTTGACCCTTTTCTTTGCTATCATGAACAACCACATTATCGACAAGAGCAAATGCAGATCATTGCTGATCTTGCTACAAGATGCCTGCTATTTGGTGTAGATGGAAGGCTAGGAATGGTTGATGTTGTGAGAGAGTTAGTACACTTGACTAAAGAAAGTCTTGATGGTGGAATTACCAAAGGACCTGCTCTGGAGGAGACTTTCTCAAATTCAAGCCTTCTTCAGATGATATCAATGTCTCCTGATTCTATGAATGTCCCTTGAATTTTCCCTCCTTTTGTGTCCCACTCAGTTTAGTTTGCCATTCTGCAGAAGAAGAAGAAGAAGAACATAAACATCCTTAACCGTACGTGTTTGTGTGTGAACTATAACTTCCCTGCCACTGTACATCTGGGGAATGAATGCAATATTCTGCTTCTGACATACTTCACTAAGGTACAAAGCAAGTGCATGCCGTAGATGTAACTTAATAAATTTAATCAACTGCTATAAACAGTGTTGGAACCATTTTCAGAGATTCCTTTTTTGTGTATTCAGATGAAAATCTCTGTGCATTCTCAATGTTCGAATTTATTGCATATACAAGATGGCCACTGCAGCTCTGATGATTCATTGGATGACTAAATTCTTTACTTAACTAATTTCATTTTAAATTGTTACTTAAATACAAAAGCACCAAACCTGCAGTCACAACTCAATCTTAGCTGGATTTAACTAATGGCATAGATCACAACTTAAAATAAAGAAACAAACTTTGGATAACTCATTATATTAATATTTTAATTCTGTATTTTCTATTTTTTAAGTTGAAATATTAATGTATATTATTTATTATATACTTAAAAATTTGTCTCTCTCTTTTTCAATCTATTGATTGGAATTTTCTTCTTAAGGATATGATATTACTGACATCCAATCCAAAACATAGGCTGATAACCTTTAATGATTATTGTTAATGCAAAACTAATCAATGGTAACATGATCTAGATGCCAAAAGCCTGTACATAAATTATATTTAGCGAATGTATGAATGATATGATCAATGAGACAATAAAGAATTTAACTAGCTACCACAATTAGAATATGAATGTACAGCATTAAAAAAACAAGGCAATTACACAATTTAATGAAAACTAAAGAAATATACAAGAATTGAAGAGTTTCAAAACTAGTAAAATAGATTGCATAAATAATTTTTTTACTTATTTATCATTAAGAATTATATACAATCTCAGAGCAAACAACTGGAATTTTCTTAATAAAACTCGAATTTGTGATCATGATTAGTTTAGCTTCTAAATGTGAAATTTGGATCAATATTGGGACATGTGCTAGATTCCATTGTATGCTATATTCTTTTAGTGCGTGGAATTTTCTCAATGTTTGTATTTTCTAGAATTTATTTACAACATTTTCAAGGCGATTTAAGTAGTTGAAATCATGCAAAGCAAAAAGAATCAGTTAATAAATTTTATAATTATATTTTTATAATAAAACTACTTAATATAAGTTTATCATTGTTGCCCATAATATAACTCATTTTCTATATAAAACAAATTTAAAAGTAATATAATATTATTATTGCCGATAAAAAATATTATTATTACACACTGCTGAAAACAATTTTTTTCTAATTTATTAAAGCAATATAATCAATCTGTGAATAATCAACATCTTTATCCCAAGTTTCCTCTATGTAACTAATATTTGAGTGAGAGGGGAGCAGTGAACAATGACAAAACCTTTTTTTTAGTTATCAAACACTATACCAACTTTAAAAAACCAATGATCAATGATAAGAGCATGAGAAAAAGCTAGAAAATTTCCAACTGACACATGTCATAGGTAAACCCTTTTATTAAGATAAATAGACCATGCTATTCACATATATATTTTTTTATAATACTATGTTGCAGTATCATTTTTACACGAATTATTATGATGTCAGTGTAGAATATATACGAAATTGGAAGGGATGCCAAATTAGTAAAGAGGAGACAAAATTAGGAAAGAACAAAACGGGAAAAAAGGTGAAGAAGTTCTAAAAAAGTATTTTGCTTAACTTGGTTTTCGGGGAATCTAGTGGTTAATGCAGACATAAGGAAGTTTGAAACTTGTAGGAAACAAGTGGAGTGGTAAATTCCATGAAGAACCGAAGTGTATGCTCTAATCAATTTGACCAAGTCTCTCTACTTCCCTCCAAATCTCTATATAATACATCAACTATACCATTCTCTTCTATCTCTCTCTTTTCAACCCTTTACACTTTCTTCCATCAATATTATTTACTACTCATCAAGGTAAGTCTTTTCTCTGTCTCTAACCTTCTATCTCTATCTGCATTGCATGTTATCCATTCCTTTTGTACTTCTTGCATGCACCGTTTTTCTGGGTGACTTTTTTCATCCCATATTTCCTTGTTCTATACCATATATTTAAAGATGGCTGAGAATGGCGAAGAAGCTCAAGAAAATCGTCCAGTTCCCCGTTTGAATGAAAGGATTCTTTCTTCTTTGTCAAGGAGATCAGTGGCTGCCCATCCTTGGCATGATCTTGAAATTGGTACTGTTGCTGAGACATTATACATTGCTTGTTATTGCCAATTTGTAAGATTTAAAACATGTTTCAAAACTAAATGTCATATATATGCAGGACCCGAGGCTCCTCAGATTTTCAACTGTGTAAGTTCTCATCTTCTGCTTTGCGTGAATGTTTGTTGTGTTATGGCGAAAATAAGGTCCAAAAATAAAGCTTTACTTTACGGGGAGTCTGCTACGCAACCATTGCATAGTGCAATACAGTACTAGGTTACTGAATCTCCAAGAACTTATTTTCTCGAACCATATACAGCAATTGCGTGACACCTGCATTTCATTCTTAACTTGCAATTTTCTAGTGAAATAGTGTTTCTGCTTGCTGAATGGTTAGTTTCCTCATACAGGTTGTGGAGATTACTAAAGGAAGCAAGGTCAAGTATGAACTTGACAAAAAGACTGGATTAATTAAGGTACAAACTAATTGCATGGTTATTGGAGTAGAAGTCTCCTCTCGTGTGCTGTAATTTGAAACAGATTTCGCAGAGAGCTTACTTATCTATATGGTTTAGATTTTTCTTCTTACTGTCCGAATAATGCTCAGGTTGATCGGATTTTGTATTCATCTGTTGTTTATCCTCATAACTACGGTTTTATCCCTCGCACACTGTGTGAAGACAATGACCCAATGGATGTCTTGGTCCTCATGCAGGTAAACCATTATCATTTAAAATGAATAAATTTTATACAACAAGCAATAATCATTTTATTATTTTCTTAACTCCATTTGGAGAAATCCTAAACATAGGCACTTAACATAGTTAGCTTACTGAATGAATTACAATGGTTGACACAGGAACCAGTTCTTCCTGGTTGTTTCCTGCGAGCCAGGGCCATTGGACTCATGCCCATGATTGACCAGGTATCTACCTCAATTGCTTTCTGAGCCAATAAAACCAGTCCCACTTCTTTTACCCCATTTTCCATTACGCAATAACAAATGTGTTTCTGAAACAGGGAGAGAAAGATGATAAAATTATTGCAGTGTGCGCTGATGACCCAGAATATAAGCACTTTACCGACTATAAAGAACTTGCACCTCATCGCATCACTGAGATCCGACGCTTCTTTGAAGACTGTATCCAATTCATTACAATCTTTTAAGTTTAGTTTTTTTTATCTTTTCTTCATAATTTGAGTTTTGTTTCTTAACACATTGCTAAGACAAAAAGAATGAGCACAAGGAAGTAGCAGTTAATGATTTTCTACCTGCAAGCGTTGCTGTTGATGCCATCCAGTACTCAATGTAAGTGTGTATATGTATCCAACAGAATTTAAACAAAATCCTGTCACTCTACTAACATCCTTCCCTCCTGTCATGCTTTTGTTGTCCTTTTTGGCCATTCCTCTCACATGTTTATACTACTGCTCTATAACGCAAGAATCTCGACTATTTTACGTCACATTTTGCTACAATATGCCCCTTTATTTGACATTAAATAAGTGTGGAAACATAAAAAAGTATGGTGATGAGAAAAAAAAATTACAAAGCTGAATCACTTACATGTTTTACGCTGCTAACCTTGCCTCTAATTTGGTGCAGGGATCTCTATGCAGAGTATATTCTGCACACCCTGAGGCGATAGACAATTATGTTATTCTACGTTCTCCATCAACAATCAGAATAAGCCATAATATATTGTTATTTTAATATATCTTAATTAAACCTATCTATACTTTATAGCTTTCGTATTTAGCCGGATAATATACAACCTATTAGGTTTGTTAACCGTGCTTAATGTATGTAACTCTTCATGTATAATAATCGAAGTTGAAGTGTTTTAAAGATGTTTAACAGTTTCCGAGCCACAATTTGGCAGTGTTTTTCTTCAATGTTGACTCAAGTCGTATTGTAACCTTCATTATAGACTCAAATTCTCGAGTAGAAGTGCCAAGAGCAATATCGCTGTGAAATTCAATAATTTGCATGAGCTGTTTCTAGAATACATACAATCTACAAAATAGTATCTTAACCTTCAATAGCAGTGTCAACAAGGCACCTAATGCTGGCTGTCAAGCCTCGTAATCTAGTCCTCGACTTGTTTTACGTACTACTATGTCACAAAAAACTGGTCAAGATGAGTGCTCGCAAACATTAAATTAAGGTCTCATGTAATACCTATTGGAAAAAAGACGAGAAAGTAAACTACAAGCCATGTCTCTTATGAATTTATCAGAGGAATCACATAATTCGTTACATATATAATAAATTAGTAAATCGCAACATCCCTTGTTTCTTATTTATTCAACCATTTAAGACATGGCCAGAACCAGTTGATGATGCTGGGTTCAATACCTGATGCACAGGAATGGTTTAAATATTTGGCTAGATAGAATGGGAATAAAAATCACTCCATCTTTCACGAGTATAATTTGTTTAGTAGTTCTAAGAGAAGAACGGCTGCTGAGTCTTTGGCCTTCTTGACGCTAGGCATTGGCTCTCCAACACATTCATCCGTCCATCCTCTATCAGTAGAATTGACTCGCACCGCAAATGTAAATCTCTTTGCATGTGCTGGACCACCCTCATTCACACACCTACAAGTTTCAGTGTCAAAAAAGTTATAGATGCTCAGTTATAGTGACCATCCACTTGCAATACTAAATAGGTAACTTCATAATGTCATACCTGTAGAATGGCATAGGCCAATTTCTTCGTAAACAGATATCATTTAATGTTTGCCTAGTAAATGTCTGGTTTCCATTCTTCTTCCCGTTTTCATCATTCTTCTCCTGAGTTTTTCCCACCTCCTTCTCTTTCAAAGCAGCAAGGGCATTTCTGGCAGCTAATTTTTGCGCCATCTTTTTCTGTGGATTTTGAGCAACTCCTACTTGCACCCCATCAATGAATACTTCAACAGTGGCCAAATTGCCAATACGACTTGCTTTATACTCTAAGCCTTCAGCTTGCTGTTGGCATCGCTCCTGCAGCTCTCGTACAGGATGCATTGGCAGAGTCTCTGGGGTAACCATAGGATGCAGAAGAGGCTGAAAAACCTGGAAAAATTGAGAGACCCATAATATTCTTCATTAGTGTCTCTTTTTTCCTTCCATTTTTTAAATGAACACTGGATGAATGGTCTGTATGCTTAAAAGCTAGGTACTAACCTTCCAAACAACAGCAGTATCCCTTCCACTGTCAAGAAAAATGGCACCTGCAATAGATTCGACAATGTCACCAAGGACCTTGGGAGCTTTGCAGTCTCCCAGACCAAAGGAGTTAAAACCTGGCTTTGACAATTCATCTTGAACTTCCTTCACAAATTCTTTAATCTGTAGACAACCAACAAAATCATCAGCTCGCTTAAAGAAATAAGGAATATTATGGATAGATCATATGGATCATCTCAAGGCAATAGTAAAAAGTCATTAGAAAGAAACAAGACCTGTTTCTCTAGGGCACTGGACCCATGTCGGAGATGCACATGAAGGTTGTGTTTAACTGCAACACGTGCAAAATTTTCATTATTTACAGCAGCGGCCCGAAGGTCAGTCAGACGTCCTGGTGGCAGATTTGTGTAAGTGAAAAACAAGTGCCTGGTGATAAGATGATCCAAGACAGCATCACCGACGAACTCCAACCGCTGATAACAGGATACTCCTGAAGATGGTCTGGAGGCATGTGTTATGGATTCTACCAACAGCCCCTTGTCTTTAAACTTTATGTTTAAAGCACCCTCTAAAGCATCAAAATCAACACTCCTAAGTATGCTTTCTGGAACATTAAATGGCTTTCTTGCACACTCCATCGTATCGGGATCAAACTCTATTTGAATGCCAATCCATTTCATAAGGTGATTAGCAGCATTTTTACCACCTTCTACATAATATACCCCAATGAGTGCTTCCACAACATCTGCAAGTGTCTTACTGGACAGAACTCTGTAAGAACTCGAATCACTCTCAAGCTCGCCATCCTCCATCTCATCATCATATCCATCTGTGTGACAATCCATCTTCTCAGTTTTAGAAATGGATCGCTCCTGGTCAAACAAAGAGGACTCCCCATCCTTGGTATCTTCATCAAAGACAGGCAGCACCCCAGGAGCTGCCCATCTGGATGGAGCAAAGCGATCTGCCTGAATATATGATTGAAGCCCTCTACTTAAAGCATACTGATACAATACCATGTTACTGACCATTTGTTGTCTCATCCTAGTAAGTTGACCTTCATGTTTCTGTGGGTATTTTAAGAAAAGAAATCGACTAACAACCCATTTCAGGTAAGCGTCTCCAAGAAGCTCTGCCCTTTCATAGCAGAATGTCTCCTGGCAAGAGGCAGCGGTCAAGGCTTCTAAGATCTGTTCACAAAGAAGGCATGGGTTAACTAAAGAAACGAGAACTAAGCCAAATTCCTGGAGAAGACAAGATACCTTTGAAGTCTGGACAGGATAATTTATCATATTCTTCAGCTGAACTGCAAGTAGCATACTTTCAACCCTCCTCATTATTGAAGGCAACCTCTGGGCACCACGGACAAGTGATCCAGGCAGTGGGTGTACAAGGCATAGCTCAGGGGGAAGGAAAACATAATAAGTTTTGTCATGTGCCTCTTCAGATTCCCCATCATGTGCTATACAATGAATTGACATTTCCCATTAAACATGAGTCCACAAATTTTGAAAAGCAGAATAATTCGGGATAGAAATTACGAGAACCAACCTTCACTGTGCTCAAATCGAGGGGACAGAAGATTCTTGCAGTATGATACACCACGCCCTCTTATTAGAGGTTGCTGCTTGTAAATCAAATCAACTCCATACCTACACCAAAGCAATAGAAAGAACCAGTAGCCATTCGCACCCTCAATTGTGCAAGAAGAGACAAAAAGCTTCTCTAATCTGGAAGGAACAAGAAGTTATTGTCACTTTCCATGGAACATTGTTGATAAAGTCCGTACTATTTAGAGGTGACAACAGAAGATTCCTTCACAGATTAAGATTAGCCCCTTGTTCTTCCTGCACAATATTAGAGGTGCAATGTGGCCAACAAGTCATTGGTAAGAATTTTCAAAACACACGGAAACAAGAATACAGAAAATGGGATAGGAGGTTTGACTGCATCAGGAAAGAAATATTTTAAATAAATGGGAAAAAACTACGAGACAACAATATTCGTAATATATCATACTTTTGCTTGTAGTAATCAGCATATGAGCTGTACTCGAGAGGACCAAGATATCCTTCTTTCCTAGGGAAAGAGTTTTCAGCTGACATGTCATATCGTATTGAATCAACATAAAACCTCTTCCCCGAATGAGCAGCAGTTACAATTTTCCCTACCAGATCCTCTGCATTAGTACATGTATCTGCCATCATCAATTTTCCATTGGTAGTCATATTAATTTGCTTTTGTGTTTGCACGGAATCTCTACTTGGAACCAATCCTGAAGCTTTCACCACATCAAACTGGGCCACAGCTCCTCTGATTCCATAGGTGGGATGTGATTTTTGCCCAAAAGCCATGCCATGACGCAATTTCCCAAATCCATATTCCCTTCTGTCCCCACCTAATGTTCTCTCATTAGTACCAAGGTAAACATCTGGTCGAGCTTTCTGGAGGGGATTCTTCCATGCATCGGCTCCAATGATTGTCTCAACCAGACGCCAGTCAATTTGGTTCATAGGATCTACAGACTTATCGCCAAACATTGGGACAAACAAATATGCTTTTGCAGGATCCCAAGGAGTGGTAGATGGTTCAACATCCACATCCAAGACAATGCTCATCAATCTTACATGAAAGCTTTTCAGGGATGCCAGCTGCATGTCATCCAAAAATAAGTTTCGCCGACATATAAGAAACTATTTTTAAAAAATATATGAACATTTAAAACAAGTATAGACACTGATTAATTTTTCAACCTGACTCTCAGTAATATTTATCAACCCCATAAAGACAAGAGATGCCTTTGTAGTCACGGTTCGAGCGATAAATAGATCCATTGACATCGATAACACCTACAAAATGAATATGATTAGAAAGGGAGTAAATGAGTTATAATGCAAAAAATGGAACTAGAAGCAGTAGCACCAATAGAAATTACTACCTCTGCATCCAGCTCATTGCCAAAAAGTATTGCAAAATTTGAAACTTGAATCAAGAACGGATCCTTTGAATGGCCAATATTTTCGCACTTTACAGCATACATGTAAAGATGAAGCAATTTGGAGTTGTTGCAAGCATCTTTACCAGATAAGATCCATTCTCCCTGAAAATTCAAATAACATTAAGCAATAATGAGGTCAAGACAACAAACCTATCCTGTAACTAAAGACTAAAATAGCATGCATGTTGCAGCACAGATACAAATTCGGTGAATTTTCCTTTTTGTAGAAGGTATCCCTGTTCTTTTCCTGAATGGGAAGTGTTGAGAAGAGAGAACAAGAATACATATAATGACTTCTACCACAACAGTGTTATTCAATTTATAGAGGAAAGAACATAATTACAAAACACATAGAAGAAGTATTTAGATTGCACTTGTTCTCCACTTATCTTCTTTGTTTTAATAATAACCATCTTCAAAGCCTTCAAGATCGTAGCACTGGATTAAAGTATAACCTACTAGCCTTCTTTACAAATGAAGAATGATAAATGTATACTGGTCAACTATATAATAAACCTTTACAAAAAATTGCTTAGACTACATAACTTGCAAAAAGAACCAACATTTAGCATATCCAAGATCATAGCACTGAATTAAAGGTATTACACACAGGCTTTCTATTGAATATTCCGCATCGACTAGAGATTTGGCCAAATTATAGTATATAAATAGGTACAAATCTCCTAAATCAATTTTGTAAAGTTAAGTTAGATTTAAAGTTCACTTTTTAAAACGGTATCAAAAACTATCCTAACGAAATTTGTTGAGTTTATTGTACCATTTGCTATCAGACCACCTACAAGAATTTAGTCCTTTGCTTGAGATGGCCAGTCCTCGGTCCGAGGAAGTATGTTGGAAATTTTACTTCGACTAGAAATATTGTAAAATTAAAGTATATAAGTGAGTACAAATCTCACTTTACAAGTCGGTTATATAAAGTTAAGTTAGGTTTAAAGTGCATACAAAACCCTTTACAAAAAGATTGCTTAGACTGCAGAACTTGCAGAAAGAACCAACCTTCAGTATGTCAGCCACACCTTCAGGATAGAACTCCCTATGTCTAGCAGTCCCTGGAAGTGGGTCTCCTTCATCAGTTTGCTCATCCTTTTCTCTTTCTCCCCCACTTCCTTTATCAGGCAACAGCATGTCAGTGAATGCTCCCATCTCATGCAGTTTCTTGCAAGCAGCCAGACAAACAGCCTGCAAAAGACCAGATTAACAAACGGTTCTTGATAAAGCTGAGTAGTATTACAATTTAATATTCAAAGAGAAGATCTATTTTATTATTACTGAAATATTCAGTAGAGTACACATTTATAGACACTCCTAAGAACCGTGCTTAGCAGGCTAAGACTACTGTGCTGACTCAGCATTTAAGTGACAGTTAACAAAACAAAGACTATCGTACTATCGTAAACAACACTAACATACAACCAACAAGTAGAATCAATCAAATTCATGATAAAAGATGGCGTGCCTGTTGTGCCAGACGCATAGAACTGCATATTGGGCCCTCAAGATTTTCAAATGGTGCATTACAAGGCAGTTGAAGCTTGCAAGAATATTCTGTGGGGCATCCTGTTTTTTCATGCCTCTCCATAATAAACTCAGGACGAAGAATTGAATATCTGGACAAAGGATAGAAAACATCCAAGTCATAATTTGAAAAATAAAAGACTGATAAAGCAAACTACCAATCTCAAGCTGAAATGCAGTACCTGTCACTAGGTAGCTGAGAGCAGTAGAAGTGGATAAGACCAACAGCAGAATTAAGACTCACAACAGCACCAGTTGACTTCACCTGGTAAACTGTTCCAGGCCTGGTGTCAACAGAAATCAATCTTGAAGTGTCCTTCAGATGACTAAGGTCTGTTCTCTCTATTGCTTCCTTACGCAAAGTCTCCTCACTGTTCCTGGCATTCCTTAGGAATGCTTCATGTGACAAATTGCCCCTATATACAAGACAAACCACAAGTAGTGGAGAGGGGAAGAGATCAATGCCTTGGCATCCATCCACTCAAAAATAAAACACCGTGTATGTTTGGTAAAATTATGAACATTATGCTGATTAATGACAGAACCAACAATACTCCAGCGTCAATTTTTCAGTATGCCTATCAGATAAGGAAAAGCAGAAACTTCCACAAAGAATAATTCACTAGTTATTGAAAAATCTAAAACAAAATTTTCAAATAAATCACTCTGACACTAATAAAGATGTTCATGCTGTATAGCAAAGCCAATTTGCAAGAGCCTCAGCACATGTGGCAAAATGATTCTTAAGAGACTATTTGATCCCATGCTCAAATCCTACGGAGGTCACTTTGCCTCAACTTTAGCCTACCTTCCCCTTCATGGAAACACGATTTGAACTTCCCATGTAATGAAAGATAATTATGACAAGCACGAGTCTTAAAAATAATAATTTATTAAACAATTAAGAAAATAATTAATTATAAAAGAATAACTTTGAAAAAGGGCATAAATCACAGAGAAAGAAGGACAAGGAATCTGCCTGAACCAACAAAAAAGAAAAACTGAAAATCGACCAAGAAAAAGAAGAAAATCAATGAGTAAACCTCATTCTAATCTCTAATATTGTAAGTGTCTTGCACCATCGTCCCTAACTTATAATGTTCACTCGGTCCTGGAATTTGAAAAAAGTCCTTAAATTTAGTCCTTTCTCTGCTTCACTGTTGTCAGTTTGTATAAAAAATTACCAAAGTTAATAACATCCCACAATGTCAAGGATTAGATAAGGATTTTGTGATTTCATGGACTTAAGACAAAGACACTTTACAATTTCACGGACTAAAATGAGGATTATTCAAAGTCAATGGCTGGAGGAGGATAAATAAGAAAAATAAAAAACTCACCCAAGAAAATAAAAATCTTAGTTGCATTGTTAATGCAGAATGAGAACCTTCCATCACCTCAATTAATAATAACATAACTACTGTGATCAAAGCAGCCCATAACCCAGAGGACAAACAAAAGAGATTCCAATTCTCTTGGACTTACTAAATCTCTAGAAAATTACACTTGAAAAACAAAAGAAACAGAAAACTGACAACAGCTAAAACTGTCAGAACCAGTACCTCTCCACCATCAGGATGTAATCAGATCCAGGTTTTCTAGCACGTCCCCTGGATTGAATGTATGCCAAAACAGTCTTTGCAAGGTCAAAGCGAATAACAACATTGCACTGCCGGATATCAAGTCCTTCTTCAGCAACACTAGTGGCAACTAACAATGTGACCTACAAATGAGTGCATTGGTGAGATTGAGAGAATAGAAAAGATTATTTCTGCCCATGTGAAACTGATAGCTGAGTCATGCTAACAAAATACAAATATTACCCTCCCATCACGGAATTTGGAAATTGTATCTTGCATTTGGTGGGTCCGCATTTCCTGACTGTTATTGTGACCAATCAAGCTTGCACACTTAACAAAACTAAGAGATGGAAGCTCTGCAAAGACCTGCCAATATTGGCACACAATGAACCAATAGGATCTTAATTATGCAACTGAATCAACCAAAAGAAACTGTAGCAGTAATGTGTGTCTATCAACCTTGGGCAGAACTAATGCAGACACAACACGCTCAACAAAGATGATTGCACGGAAGTCTTCTGTATGCTGATACTTGAGAAGTATTTTGATTAGTGCCTGCACCTTGGGGGTCACCTTGCCATCAGCCACAGCAGCTCCTATAATGACATCCACGTGCTCTCCGCCAGAGACAACTAAACAAAGACGTGTCAGCTTAACAAAAATATCAAACTATTTTTCATCTCAATCATTGATATTTTAACATTTAATTTAAATATCATTACAAGCAATAAATAAGTTAGATATATGGTGAATTATGAACGCTCTTTCACATGTGAAATATATTTTGTAAATTATGTAGTAATCCAATATCATATATACTTTAAGATGTTGCCAAATTAAAGAATAACAAATATAGCTTATCTGGATATTTACAAATTTAAGCAGATGAAATTTGAACCACTACAAAGTTTCGAATCAACAACCCAGCTCACCATGACTGTCTGGAAGTTCCCCTTCTTCCATCTCTTCATCATGGTCAGAAACACTTTGAACTGCACCATTCTCTGAGTCATCAATATCAGCATTTTTGTCAGAAACTGCACCCTCTGACAGTTGGCATTTCAGAAGAGAAACAACTTTACTCAGATAAGATTCCTGAAACTTGACATCAAGTTGGTAGTTGGCCCTTTCATCATTTTGCAAAGCTGCTAGAAAGGATTGTGCAACCTGTAAAAAGAAGGAGAATCTGTAAAGATGGCCAAGAAACTCAAGATTCTTCATTCTCCAAGAAATAATATGTACCTTGTATGCACACCATTGTCCCAGTTCACCAAGTGCATAATTAACAGCTCTCAACTTCTGAATTAGGTTTGCAGCTCCATCGCTTTCAGTTCTTTCAGAAACACCATATACTTGGCGCAGCTCTTCCTTAGCTCCAGCATCTCTGGCTCCCATAAACTGCCATTTGCTTCTTCTTGAACTAGATTTTGCAGCTTCTTCGACTTCAACCTCCATCTGCTTTATCTGCTCATGTAGATAACATAAACTGGCAGCTTTATCATACTCCACCACAACTTCAGAAGGCATTGGCACATGTTTCTCCAGCTCCTTACGATCTTTAATGGTGCAAACTATAGAATCTAGCTTACTTTCAAGATTGCGAATTTTTATAGCACAATCTACTTGGCTGGAGACACCTGAATATATCACAAGCATGAAAAATGCTAACTTGAAAAGAACTCAATGAATGAATATAATAAAAGAATACTAAGTTGTTGAACAAGGGTTTCAAACCACAAGCAAAATGTCGTTTCCCTATTTCCTCATTATCTCTTAAGATTAGTTACCAAATATCCTTATCATATCATGATTTGTTTCCTTAATTAGATAGGTTTAGTTAAGGGTTAGATTGTTAGTTTTAAGAACCCATCAAACACATGAATACCCTGCAATACATAATACATCTCAGTTGATATAAAATTAGTGTTTTGTTCTCTTGTATTCTCTTTCTCCCTCTTATACCTAAAATCCCATAATTTCAACACAAATCATAGCTTTAAGAACTTAGTAACAAAGCACCGGATCCTAAACTCAGTTGAGAGATTGAATAACTACCCTTCAAGTTAACAGGAGAAGCAGTCATTCCAAATACAGATGGCCTCATCTCTTTGGGAGTAGTATGGTAGAACTCAGACATCACCAGTGAATAGGGATGTTTCTTCACGGCATGGTGACACTCATCCAGAATCAAGAGATTGATTGCTTCCATTTTTATTATACTATGCCTCAAAATGTTCAAAAGAATTTGAGCAGTCATTACCAAAACCTACAGAAAGAAAAGCAAATTGAGTAATAGAGAGAGAAAACTTGAAAAGCTTATAGTTACAAAGTTCATGAAGTTCATTCAACATGCAAAAGTTCATTCAATGAGCAGCACCAATTATAGTTACAAAGCATATATGATTTTTGAAAAAGAACATGCTAATACTTGATACGTACTGGTATACTAATTAAACTAAAATTTATTCTAAGCTAAAAATTAAGACCATAGGCACCTGAACAGATGTGTTATCCTCCGCTATAGACTAATGCTAATAGATAACAGTATACTAATAGATGCAAGTATATTAATTGAACTAAAACTTAATCCAACAGCATTTTAAACTTCGTACAATTAAGACGACAGGTTCTAACATCTATTTTCTAAAGCTGAACAAATGTGTACAATTTTCCAGCTGTGTTATCAATGGCAGATAGTGGAATATGATGGAAGACCAAAACTACACTCTAGAAACACACCAGTGTGGCTATGCCACTGCAATAGCAGGCCTCCCCTCAAAAGTTGGCAAAAATTCGCCATGTTCTGCCATAGCACCACCATTTCACAACAATGTTTTCCAGTCAGAAGCTATTGGATGCTAGGAACCAAAAATCTATACAGCTAGATATGGTCAATCATTTACTACAAAGACTGCATGTGCTACAATTTTGACATCCGAGTGAGAATTTCAATATGAAGTACACATGCATTGGGCATAAATGAACAAATTATTTCAACAATAATAAATACAAAACCTTAACACTAAACCAGTAGACGTGAGAAAAATATAGACAAAGATGGAGAAGAAAACAGAATCTGAATTCAAAATGTGCAACATAATAACAAAGACAAAATACCACATCAATAGACTAAAGCACAAATAAAATAACCTAGAAACAAGATGATAGCAAGCATAGATCAGCATATCTTCAATTGAAGATTGAAAACATACATGTTTGGTATCGAATTCACGCTGCCACCTTCGAGCATCCCAGAAATCCTGTCCCATTTCTCCACAGTAGTGGCCTACTTGGTAACCAGTACGCTCACGAATTACTTCAGCTTGCTGTAATTAGACAAAGAACTGAAATTACTACAGTTTACTTATGCAAATAATTAGAACCATAAGAACTTCCACAATTGTGAATGGACATCACTTGAATAGCATTACTTAAATCTCATTCTTGTCTCCAACCAAAAGCATTTAATAATAAACAAATTGTGAAAAACTATTTTACCTGGTAAACTAGTGGAACTTTTGGAACTAAGAATACTGCAAGCATTTTCTTATTTTGCTTTTGTAAACTCTCTTGTATACTCTTAATGAGAAGAACAGCAATTAAGGTTTTCCCTGCTCCAGTTTCAAGGAAAGCTATAGTATTTTTCCTCTTTGCCTGGTCAAGAACATCTAATTGATACTGTCTAGCTTTTTCCTCAGGAACTCTCTCCTTAGCCTCCTCAGATTTCTTATCAAGTTTTCCATTGCTCTCTTTCACATCATTAGTCATTTTTTCTTCTCGATTGCGATCAGGTTCCCAAGCGCCTGGGCGAAAAACCATGTCATTGTTACCTGACTTATCCCTCTCCCAGTAACCCCTAGGTTCTTTCTCCCTCCAATCTCTATCTCTAACATCCCTCCTGCCAACAGCACCATGATGTTCCCTTTTCCTTCCACCACCATCCCTATCCCTCTTATCAACTTCATCCCTATCCCATGGCCTCTTTCTGTTGTTATTAAAACACCTCTCCCTCTCCTTGCCTTGATAATTACCTCTACCATAATGAGGCCTCTCATTCTTGTAGCCACCAAGCCGAGCCCTTTTGCTGCACCTTTCTTCACAATCAACCTCATGACCACCATTCAGAACCCCTCTTTCCTGAGAATAATTAACCAAATTTCCTCCTTCATTCCCATTAGACAGCTTACTCGACCCATTATTCCGAACAGTAGCAGAATGGTCAAAAGCAGCATCAGTGGGGGCAGGAACAGGAGCATGATGATTTCCCCCATCGGCCAAAGTGGCATTGGAGGGAAACCAGACTTCAGCAGCTCCTGCTGCTGTGCCATTAGAGTTGGAAGCAGGTTCGCCATGATTGAGAGGGAGACCAGCACCGTTCTTTATGCTGTCCAAAATCTTGTCAATGCCACCGAAGAAGTCCTGATTGGAAGGGTTGTCAGGTTGCTCTGAAACTATGGATGAGGCATCAAAATCAATGAAATCACATGATATGTCTTCGCACGCATCCAGCCAGTAAGAGGGGTCATCCCCTGCCGGAACCCTATTCCCATCTTCCATAACAGATTTTGCTAAAATAAAACTCTTAGTCAGAAAATAAATAATAACAACAGGAATAGCAGAAAAAAGAATGAATGAAAAAGAATAGTGATAAAGAGAAAAAGGCACCTAAAACCACAAACACTGTAGGTAGTGTGATTCTATTAGATTCGGCTGTGTATCAACGCTTATTCTCCTTCCCTTGATTTTTTGGATTCCCAGTCCAAACATTCACTCTTCACTCTTCATTCTGAGAGTTGATTTCCTCTGAATTTTGCTTCTTGTTCTTCTTGCCCTGCTGCTGCTGCTGCCTTTTTAATTTACTCAGGAAAAGCACAGCCACAGAGACAGAAGAAAGAGAGCAAAATCCCAGACAGAATCGGAGAACACAAACACTTCCCACCCAAACCATAAGCCAGATGCCGTGTGACAACCTTATTTAAGTCAAAAATAAAAAATAAATTAGATTAAATATTAATCTCTTTCCTTCCTTATTTAAGGTTAGATATTTCTGTGACATCATTACTATTATTTACAAGCTATTGTTTTATTCACAAGTCAATTTAATTTAATCTGCTCTATCATTCAATTTAATTTAATTTTTTTTGGTAAAATAATTTAATATAATCAAATTGGAAGTTACTTATATACTTTCTTTTTCAGTGTAGAAAGATTAGTATTTTAAGGATGAGGTTGAGGGTTTATTCAAATAAAAAAATTTAAAATCAACTTAAAGGGTATATGATTAATATGTTGAAAAAATTATTAATTTAAATAATATAAATACTTATAATACTTATAAAACTGCTCATGTTCTCTCATCAAATAAAATTAACTACAATCATTACAGGTCATGTTACTTAATACGGTTAAATTGTTTAAAATACAAATAATTAAGTATTATGAGATGAAAAAGTTTGATGATAGTTCATTTTAATGTAAAAAAGAAGTAATTGATAACGTATTTTTTAAAAATAAAAGGAATAAATTTTATTTATTGTGAGAAAATAAAAACAAACGAGAATTATCCTCAAAATTAGTAGTTGACGTTCTTCTTAAAGTATATTTTTATCTACAAAATCATATATAATTTTGTTTATCTCTTAAGATTCTAGTGTACTCTACGGTGGACTCAATAAAGAAGAAAAAAAAAAGGAAATATTTCAGTTAAACGGTTTAATTGGGAGAAGGATAGAGAAAGAAGAACAAATTCTATTCTTTGTCTTTAAAAAAAATTAACTCTATTCATATTTATAAAAGAGTAAAAAAATAGTTCAGTTAATCAATTATTAATTACTAAAGGAATATTTTAAGATTGAGTAGATGATTATATTTATGATTATAAACTACTTTGATATCTATGATTATATCATTCTAGTATTGTGTACTAACAGAAAAATGTTTATAAACTTGATATGTCAAAAATATAATTATCAATATATTAATTAATAAATTTATGTACTTTTGATCACCATGGATTGATATAAACTATTAGTAATTTATTTGGTTTATAATATCATAATAGTGATAATAAAGTGGAAGTAATGGTAATTGGTATGATAAGTATGGAATAAGTAACAAGATAACAATATTATTATTACTATTATTATTTAATGACAATTGTTAAGATGACAATAACATTATGATTAGAAATAATAACAATAGTAATAATGATGATGGTATCAAATCTTTTATAAATATTATGAAAATAATGATGAATATTATAACAATCTTGATGGGATAATGATATTAGTTGCTACAATAATATTTAAATACAAATATTAAATAACGGTAAAAAAAAGCATAAAACAAAGAATTAATCTTTTTTTGTCATTTTTAGTGTGCTTAAACACACAATATTAA
>Ga0123340_1000860_pt1 | contig 23081 bp, 12 predicted proteins | sample SirMexnodulemix_FD_89961 | JGI IMG/M metagenome (GOLD analysis project Ga0123340, IMG submission 89961) | Root nodule microbial communities of legume samples collected from Mexico - Siratro Mexico nodule mix | ecosystem: Host-associated > Plants > Roots > Nodule | place: Mexico: Nepantla...
AGTTAGTACAAATACATGGTAATTTTTGTTGTATAATTTTCTTTTTGCAACTAAATGGGATGGGTTAAAGTACTACGCCTACCTATCTTTATTGTTGATATATAAAAAAAATGTGTATATTTTAAAATTTCACTAGTTCTATTAGTTGAGAGAGTTATTTATTTTACGGTCCAACTTCTTATGTTTGTTTGATTATTTTTTGTTATTTTGTTGTATTTTTAGGAATTTTTTCATGTTTTAATTTTTTTTATTAGTTTAGAAACAACAATTAGTTAATAAAGGAGACTATTTTTGTTTATGGATAACTTTGGTTATGTGTATCGAAAGACTATTGAGTGTGGTTGGTATTGAAGTTATTGAGATGATAATTTAGTGGATTGATTAAGTTATTGTTGTATTTAGTATGGTTAAAATGTGAATTATGGTTAAATTAAAAAAAAATAATTGGAATAGACAAATTATACATTCAAGTAGTATTAAAAAGTGTAGTTAAACACATGTTAAGATTGATGAAAAAAAAGTGTAGTTAAACACATGTTAAGATTGATGAAAAGAGTCTCACCACTATCACTCTCACTAAAATGATATACATAGTAACTCAAGTGCCTTACTTGTACTTTACTTGGAGATTTGAGAAATTTTCTTCTCCAAATGTACATCGCTTCAGCTTTAGAATAATTGTCAAATGCTATATAATACTGTTAAGTAATAAAGTCATAGCTTGAATGACTTAGAGTTAGTAATTTTTCTTCTATTATAATAAAAAATGTCACTTAAGTGATAATTACAGGACCAAGCAAGTAAAAGTGATATTTTTAATACTCTCAAGAAGACCAACTCTAAGTTTAAATATGCTTAATTTGATTATCTCAATACCAAAAAGGAGTTTATAAAATTTGAATTATTCAAAGTGTAGAATCATTACAAAATAAATCAATTGAAAAAAATCTTTATTTTAAAATTTTTTAATATATAGATAATTGAACAAACACAAAAACTTTAATCGTCTTTTGCTAAACATATATAAATAAAAATGATTTCATACAAAAAAAATTAATAAAGATATATAAGGATAATAAGAGTAAACTTTTATATTTAGACTAGTCAAAAGTAGTAAAATATTTTAACTTTAAATTAGTTTAATTAGAAGGACTTGTAAAGTAAAACTCACGTTAATCTAATTAGAAGAATTAGTATAAAAACAGAAAATATTATACTATTAAGTCTATTGTTCATACAGTGTTTTAAACGGTTCTCATGTCTATTTTCATATCACTAAAAATTCTTCTTAAAACGTTTAATTAAGAATTCATTGAAAAAAAAATGGAAAACATTTTAAAAGTTGTATTAAACTTTTGTTCTAGAACTTAACTTTTTTCTATTTTCATATCACTAAAAGTTCTTCTTAAAACATTTAATTAAGAATTCATTGAAAAAAAAAAATGGAAAACATTTTAAAAGTTGTATTAAACTTCTGTTCTAGAACTTAACTTTTTTCTTGTTTCATTTAACTCTTATTCTGGATCTATTTTCTATTTTATTTTATTTGAAGATGTTTTTGTACTCTGATGTTAGAAGATGTTAAATGGTGGAACAAAACCAATTTAGATGTCTTTTGTTGAAAGAAGTGTTGTACATAAGTGTTGTATCTGTTCACCCAATTTAGACTTCTAAAACATAAATGTTTTCTCTTTCAGCAATTATATGTTTATTAAACGATTTTTATTTCTAAAATTCAAACAATTTGATCACATATTTAATTTTAAACTATTTTTAGAATAGTTTTTTTTTAAATAACTTAAACTCGGAGACAACTTTTTCCTTGCTAGTCAACCTTCAAATCATTATTGACGTGGAAAATTCACCTCAACACACAATCTATAAATTAAATTCATAATTATTTTATTAATAGTGATTTTCAAACATAGCAGAAAAATAGTTGGCTAATTAAACAATTTTTAATTCATTGAAATATGGTCAAACGCCTTTATATGAAAGGGTATATAAGTATAAGATACTTGTGCTACAGAACTGAGCCTGAAATCATGCAGAAACAATTTCAACATAAAATATTCCCCTGCACGCTTGAATTAATTTATCATAAAAAGTATTTATTTTTTACTGATACACATTTATTAAGGAACTAAAAAAAGTCATTATTAATAAAAAAATATTTCATACTGGCTTCTAAGGATTAAGGTTATTTAATAAAATGAATTTTATATGATTTAACTTATTCTTATGTGCATGTACTGGAAAAAAAAATGGATGCTTTAAAAAAAGAAAATTATATTAAGATGCACTTAACACGGTTCTTATCTTTTGGGCAAGTGAAACAGTTCAAAGTAGAACACAGGGTTCAATGGTTCATTGCTACATTAAACAACCTTGTATCTATCATTATCCTCCTCTGATAAATTATTAAACATTTGTTTTAGGCAAGTTTTTAGTTTAATAAATGCAAAAAAAACATTGTTTTATGGACATCAAATGACCTTTAAATACAGTTGAATCCTCCACCTTCTCAAAGTCCCAAACCATTGAAGCCAATTTTCTCTCTCTTCTTTCTCTCAATCATTTCTCTGCTCCTTTTCACTCTCTGGGGTCTGGGCCAATCATCGCCACGCTCTTGCTCTGCACCCTTCTCCTTTTCTCTAAAGATTCCCCATTCTCTTTCTATCACAGACATTGAACACATGTGCACACTCTTCTTTTTTTTCACTCGCAACACGTTTCTCTTCAATTTGTTGGTACCCATTTGGTTTTAGGTGCCGAAGGACCGAATTGCTGTCTTTGAAGTCCTTCCTTTCTCTCTCCTTCCCTTCAGGCTCTAGGGTTTTCTGACCCCTTTTCAGGTATTTTGTGGGTTTTCTCTTGATTCACTGTTTCTGGATTTTCTGATGTTAAAATTTGATTCTTTTTAAAGTTTTTCCTTGTGGGGTTGATCGAATTGATGACCCGAGTTTTCGAGTGGAGTTTGCTTTCATTGCGGCGGTTATGGGGATTTTTTTGGGTTATGATTTCTCTGTAGTGCGATGTTGCTGAAACCTTGAAGTGCTTTTAAATTTGTGGTTTTTGGTTGAAGGGTGGTTATGGCAATCGGTCATGAGAAACGGGGTTGGTTTTGTAGTTATGATGATAAGTTGATAACTTGGGCTGGTTGATCGTAACCGTTGGTATTTTATGCTCTTTTTGTTCTGCTTTGAGTGATGTTATCATGGTCTACGGACACTAGTCAAAGTAAAAGGGGTTTTTCGATTTGGTCTCTTTGTGATAGTCACCATCATTGCTCTTAGTTGGATGGATTAGATTGAACCTGCTTCTGCTTTGGATGCTGAGAAATTGTGGGAAAGTTGGTGTCTTTCTTTTTTAGTTTGTCTCTTTTTTACTGATTATGGTTGTGGAATATCTGGGGAGCTTAATCTTTATCTTGATACCTTATATTCACGGAGTCCCAGAACAAGTTTTGTCTGGACATGCTTGAAGTCGATTGTGATGTTTCTCTGGTAATGGATAGAATCTGTTGAAAGGAGGGTAACCCTTGGAAAGAACTGGTTTTTGCACATGGGTTTGCTCTGTAGGTAACTTGTGTTACTGGTTTGATACTAACTTATTTATCTGCACTTGGAACAGGGACACTTTTACTGTCTCCTGCATCTCGGATGCTTTAATTTTTATTTTTTTTTTACTTTAAAATTTTGTCATGGGTTTCAACTTTCAAGCTTTGATGCACGGATATGATGGTACTCTTATTTTGAAAACAACAGTATACAGTAGGTGATAGATGCATGTTTAAAAATGTATACAATTTCTTAAAACATAATAAATATATAATGGCAATTGTGCGGGTCCAAATTAAAATTACATTTCTTAGACATTGTCAAAATAAAAAATTATAAGCTATTGTCTGACACAAATTAAAGTATCCTAGAGTATATATGGATACAAATTGGACACAAATTAAAGTATTGATGCATTAGAAATTTCAAGTTTATCCAAAATCTTGCCTTTTGTTGCTTCCAAATCTAGTTGTATAGGACATCCAAATCTGTGGAATTGGAACGTTCCTGACCTGTGAAGATGTGAAAAAAACAAAGGGGTCTACCTGGAGATTTAGGAACTGTGGCTAAGGACAAGGATTCTTTCACATTCTTGATAAGATTAACAACAATGTATCTGTATATCTCTTCTTCCTTTATGGTTAGAATTTTCCTGCCACTTTGATTATGCAGAAACTCTCAAGACGGCGGTGATAACATTGAACCTGCATATTTGAAGCTCGGTTTAAGTGCGTCTAATATTTCATCAAAATAGATCTGTTGTCAGTGCTTTAACAATGCTGAATTTGGTTGGGGAATTTGGAGCTTTTAGAAGTTGGATTTGTTAGCTTGTACTCTCTTATTATTGGTTGTACTTTTTCATTGAATTTGTTCATTTTGGTGAAGTCAGTTCCCATTTTTGGAGATAAAAGTCAAGCTTTATTAATTCCTAACGGATTAATACTAAGTGCTTCATTGATTATTTTTTTGTAATTCCATAACAAGGGCCTTGACGATTTCAGGCAGGATCTTTATGCTAATTTGGGGATTTTATAGGTGTAGTTGTCAGATTCAAAGTTTTTTATACCTGCATTGTTTCTCCTTTGTGCAGAGGAGTTAAATTAAAAATAATATAAAAGAGAAAGTATTATGCTCCTATAACTTCCAATGTAGTTAGTTATTGCAGATATTACCAAAAGCCCACTGTTCTTCTACATGTTGAATTTCTACATTTTTCAAAATTGTTCTTAATTCCTGTGTAATTAGCATTCCCTAAGTTTTACTATTGTTGGTATATCTTTTGAATGTTATTAAAAATTTATTTGCTTATAATGAAATGATAATAACTCAATTTATTGCTGTTTTTGTGAATGAGGCAGAAGGGTGATGCAATGAGGCAGGCTTTTGATCCTTCTTCTTTGGGTAATTATCTTAGTTGTTTATTTTTTTTCATTGGCTTGTTACTATATTGAATTTTGAATTAACTAAACCCTTTTATCACCAATAGGTCCTTCCAAGATTCCAGCTATAAAAATACCTGGAAAATTGGGGAATGGTGCGTGGGAGGCTTTGTCTGGATCTGATTCCTACCATGCTTCATCTGATGCTAGCCTCTTTTCTAGCTCATTACCTGTACTTCCGCATGAAAAATGTATGTGATTGTTTTTTCCCAAATGTTGTGTCATTTGTATGCTCCATTTTTACTAAAATATATTGATTTGGCTTTATTCATCTGCAGTGAACTTGAATGAAACTGAAAATGGTTATCAATCTGTTGATGACATCTCATCTGAATTTAAGAAGCTCCATCAAGATGCAGAGGGAGATGGTTCACTTGAAGATGGTGATACTCATGCTATTGGACCTGTGCTTCCTGATGATGAGGAGGAGCTTTTAGCCGGTATAATGGATGATTTTGACCTTAGTGGTTTGCCTGGATCCCTTGAGGATTTGGAAGAGTATGATCTGTTTGGTAGTGGTGGAGGTATGGAACTAGAAACTGATCCACAGGAAAGTCTCTCTGGTGGTATTTCTAAGTTAAGCTTTGCTGATAGTACTGTTGGCAATGGTTTGCCTCATTATTCTTTTCCTAATGGTGTGGGAACTGTTGCTGGAGAACATCCATATGGGGAGCATCCTTCTCGAACATTATTTGTTCGTAATATTAACAGTAATGTGGAGGACTCGGAGCTGAGAGCTCTTTTTGAGGTAATGCAAACTAGAAAGCTTGTGTAAACTTTGTGCTTCGATATTTTAATATTCTACATGTGCTCCCTGAATATAAACACAACTTTCGATATTTTAATATTCTACATATGCTCCCTGAATATAAACAAAACTTAAGGTGCTCATAATTCTTCACTGTCGCCTGGATAATCTGCAGAGATGTTTTAGAAGAAATCCATTTGTAACAAGACAAATTATTAATTGAGTTTCAATTTTTTTCAGCTTTATGGGGATATTAGGACCCTATATACTGCATGCAAACATCGGGGTTTTGTAATGATATCCTATTATGACATCCGTGCTGCTCGAACAGCTATGCGAGCATTACAAAACAAACCTCTGCGGCGCAGGAAACTAGATATTCACTTCTCAATACCAAAGGTTATTTTAACCTTTCAGAGTTGCTTTGGTTTATTCATTTCCGTAATTGAATGCCTAGACATTATAATCTCTTGGTTTTCTTTTCTTTCGCATCCCAGGATAATCCATCAGACAAGGATATAAACCAAGGAACATTGGTAGTTTTCAATCTGGATCCATCTGTTTCAAATGAAGACCTCCGCCAAATATTTGGGGCTTATGGAGAGGTCAAAGAGGTGATGTTTTATCTTTTTCTTGTTGCTTTGTATCCCTGCAACATGTGTGTATGTGCTGTATTTTTTAGACTTAAGATTACTTATCAATGTTTCTGCAGATAAGGGAAACTCCTCACAAGAGGCATCACAAGTTTATTGAATTTTATGATGTCAGAGCTGCAGAAGCAGCTCTTAAATCATTGAACAGGAGTGACATAGCTGGTAAACGCATAAAGCTTGAACCTAGCCGGCCTGGAGGAGCTCGAAGAAAGTGCGTACATTAATATTGCCTTTGTTTTGTTTTTCTCTATCTTTATGATAATCATCTGTCTTCCTGGCTGATTTTGTGCATGGTGTAAATATAAGACAAAACTGATGAGATAACTGTTGAATATAGTTGCACATATGATATGGTTGACCTATCTCTCTCTGGTACCAAGTATGACAGCTTTTAAATACTGTCAAAACTATTTGAAATTTGTTATTATTGACTGGTAGGCATTCCTATAAAATGAGTTTCACTAAATCAACCAAAAAATTAAGGTGTTTTATAAGAGCAGAGATTCTCATTATGTTGAGGGTGGCAAATTACCATTGATAGCTGTGCATACATAACTTCATATCTGCCGCTCTTGCTTTCTGGCATCATACACTAAACATAGGCATATAACCATTAATTCCTTGCAAATTTTAGTTTGATGCTGCAATTGAACCAAGAGCTTGACCAAGATGAATCTCGGAGTTTCCGATATCAAGTAGGTTCACCTGTAGCTAACTCTCCTCCAGGTTGGTTCTTTGAGATGCTACATATCCACATATTCCTTGTGTTATTAGCATCTTCAAGCGGCATAGCATTTTGTTACTGACTATATAACCATGTTCCCCTTGTATATGTCCTCTCTAATTGTGTTAAGTTAATTTTTTCGTAACAGGTAACTGGTTACAGTTCAATAGCCCTGTTGAGCAGAATTCAATGCAAAATATCAGTCATTCTCCTGGTTCTAGAATCCTGAGCCCCACAACAGGCAATCATTTACCTGGATTAGCTTCAATTTTGCAACCACAAGTATCTAACACTGTGAAGGCTGCTGCTATTGGCAATGACTTGGGAAGGCACAGTCAAGGAGAGCACATATTTACCGGTTTGAATTCTTCACAAGGAGCTGGTTTTCAATCGCATTCACTTCCAGAGCCAAAATTCAGCCAGTATCGTGGAGCATTGTCCTCATTTGGTCCGTCAACATCAAATGGATCCTCAGTGGAAACTCTGTCAGGACCACAGTTTCTATGGGGAAGCCCAACCCTCTACTCGGAGCGTACCAAACCTTCAGCCTGGCCAAGATCATCTGTGGGGCAACCATTTACATCAAATGGAAAGAGCCATGCCTTCCCATTTTCTAGTCAGAATAGCTCTTTTGTTGGTTCATCCCAGCATCATCACAACCATCACGTTGGCTCTGCCCCATCAGGTTTGCCTTTTGAGAGGCACTTTGGTTTCCATCCCGAGTCATCTGAAACTTCATTCATGAATAATGTTGGTTATGGAGGCATGAGTCTAGGCCACACCGATGGAAATTACATGGTTAATGTGGGGGGATCTGTTAATCCTGGCATCACTATCCCAAGAAATATATCTGATAATGGTTCATCAAACTTCAGAATGAGATCTCCAAGGCTTAGCCCTGTGTACTTGGGAAATGGTCCTTATCCAGGACTTTTACCTACCACTTTGGAGGGTTTGGCTGACCGTGCTCGGAGTAGATGGATAGAGAACAATGTGAGCCAGGCTGATAGCAAGAAGCAATTTCAGCTTGATTTGGATAAAATTAAAATTGGTGAAGATACAAGGACTACATTAATGATAAAGAATATTCCAAACAAGTATGATTACTCTGAAGTCTTTATTATTGACCATATTTTTTTATTGGATGCTAAGATGACATATTAATTGTTCATTACCTGCAGATACACCTCAAAAATGTTATTAGCTGCCATTGATGAAAACCACAGGGGTACTTATGATTTTCTCTATCTGCCAATTGACTTTAAGGTAAATAATTTGCTCTTCTAGGAGCTGTTTATTATTCCTATAAGTTGTCTGCTCCATGATTTTGTTTCAAACTTGTGAGGCTGATTATTCTTTTTTCTTCTAACTGCAGAATAAATGCAACGTGGGCTATGCATTTATCAATATGCTGTCACCCTCTCTTATTATTCCATTCTACGAGGTTTTTATGGGAATTTCTTTTTGCTCAATTTTTTTGCATGTTTTCATTATTTTACTGAGTGAAAATTTTCTACAAATACTGTTTCTGTTATTTTCTTTATTTTGTTAAAATTAATTTAGCTGCTAATGATATCTTGACGTTTATTTAATTAAGAGTTATTAGATACCCCTTTGTTAAATGTGGTATTATTGGCAACATGGTTGATTTTTCAGACATTCAACGGGAAGAAATGGGAGAAATTTAATAGTGAAAAAGTTGCTTCTTTGGCATATGCTCGAATTCAGGGAAAGTCTGCCCTTGTGAGCCACTTTCAAAATTCAAGTTTGATGAATGAAGATAAGCGATGTCGCCCTATTCTTTTCCACTCAGAGGGCTCTGAAGCTGGTGATCTGGTAAATTGGAAAAAGATTGACTGCTGCATTTGTTGCTTTTGAATAGATATGTTGCATTAATTTTTCATTCACTTCTGAAATATACCAAAAGGACGTTAGCTACTATTTCCTCCATTATATTCTTATCGTGAAAGTAAGATATATAATATTAAATATCTATGTAATAAATAAGAGAGATTAAGGACACATTGGATTATGACTGAGGTCATTATTAATTAATCTTTTGTTCTCTCTTTTGTACTTCAGAAAATAGCCTAACTGCCGCAACTTTGTTCATACTTTCCTGTAGATTGTACAAGAGCATCTTCCCTCCAACCCCAACAATCTAAACATTCAGGCACTAAAGTCAAGTGAGTTACATTCAAGTGACTTTGCAGGGAGCCCCCCAAACGTAGGCCCTTCTGCAGGCTTGGATGCGAAATAGCGTAATTTATATTAGATGCAGAGATGCTTAGTCCAAATCGGTTGCTGTTAAATGTTAACATTTGCAAATATTTCTCTGGTGCTGCATATATTTAGGAAGGATAACAGAAGGATGTAGATTTTGTACCATAGTTATTTCCCAAGTATTTTGCCAGCAAGCTTCAGAAGCTTGGAGCATTTTGATTGATTTGCTGCACAGGTAGCTGATCTGATTATGTACACAAGGTCAAGGTGGTGGGAGCAAAGGCTGAAGAGTTGAGCAAAGAAGGGGTTTGTTTCTCTCCAGATTTTGCTCATTTTTGCATTTTGGTGTCTTGTCATCCAGCATTTTTTTTCCTTTCTGAAAAATGTTAATATGGGGGTAGAGTTCAGTTTGGTTGGAGTTGAAAGTTGGCAAGTTCACGTGGGGTACAGATTGTACAGAGAGAAATAAAGACTTGTTTCTATGTTTCCTCTAATGATGTATTAGCACTATTGAAAACCAAGTGTAAAACAGGTATTTAAATATGATATGATGGTGTACAAGTTGCTCATTATCTGAAGCAAGACAATTTATTTTTAATTAGCATGTAGCCTAGAGGTGCATCTTTAATACCTGAACTTTAATATCTATGTTCTGTGTTGTTTTGTTCGGATGTGGAAACTGTTCTAGAGGAGGAAATTTGGATAGAAAGATAACAGAAAATCATTTCAGATCTCATTTGCTTTTTTGAAACTTTAAAACACTTAAAATACCCCTTTTTTCTTCCTAAAAAACAAAATCTCTACCCTTCTGTATCTTCCACAAGCCCTTTCCATATGTTTCACATATATCCAGAAATTAGTTTGCATCTTGGATTGTCTGCATCAAAACTTTTTCCTCAATTATGTTGAAAGGTAACTCATGAACCATCCCAACCATATCAATTATTTGTCTCTTCTCTCATTGTAGTATCTAATCTCAGGAATTAGAAATGGGTTGGATGGATTGAAATGTTTAGAGAGGATGACAATTTTGGATGACTTGTGCTAGCCCCTTTTCAGCATAAGATAATTTTTTTCTTTTACAATACAACCTTTTCTCTACTCCATAATTTTGTACTTCATCAAAGTCATTCGACATAGTTAAATTTTTTGTAAAATTTCTGTCTCCTCATAATACATTCTTCTCCTTCATCTGCATTTATTTCATTGTCATCATTCAACTTGAATTATATGCTTATTTGTTACAATGTAGAAAATCAATAATAAAATAGATTAAGTTCATTATATCAATAAGAAATTCAAGTAAACAAAAGCATGGCATAAAAGAAACTTTAACACTAAATTTCTAATTTATATTGTCATGCACTCGTGAATGAAATGAATGAATCTTGCATGCATGATGTGCTCACACTTATAAATGAACAAACCGAATACCTTGTGATAAAGTATTATTTAGAGAAGTAATTAGTGGTGAGGGGTTTCATTTATACAAATTCATAACCAACAAAAATAGAATCGCACATCCAACAAAATATTCCGATTTTGATTTTAACATGTTATTGTTGTAGACTTGCGATTATTTGGTAGTGGAGAATTGAAAACTGTAAGTGAAAAGTAATAATAAGAAAGAATGCAACCTATTATTTGATAATGCAAAAGCATCATAATGTACCATCAATTTAAGAATGAAAAACATTATAATTCTAAATTTACGGTTTTTTCTTCCAAAATTTATTTTTAATAATAATATATTTAAATAGGCTAGCCTGATAAACTTATTTTAAGGACCAAACTTGATTTTTTTTTATTTAAATAGACTTTTCAAAAAAGTCTTAATACGACTTTCATTATAAACAGGTTTGATCAAGTCTTAATTACGTCAGACCAAAAGTTGATGACAAAGTGTTCAACTTATTTTTATCCTTATAATTTGGGCTAAGACTAAATTTGAACTTATTTAAGTTTGACTTATTTCTACCAAAACTTTATTTGGATTTATTTAAATTCTGAAATTAATTTAAAAGATTATGGGTCATGATTAATCATTTTAGCAATGCATTAGTATTATACATTTCAAAAACTAGTTTCCAAAATGCAGATAATCAACATTAGTTTCCTATGTCTTCTTTCGCAAGCTTTCACTCCCGTTCCCTTGAATTCCATCTAAAGTCAAGAAATGTATAAATTATGTATTACTAATTTCATTTAACCATGGTGCAGATAAAATGTCTTAAATTCCTCATTTTTCGTGAAACTTACTTTATTGCTTTCAAATTTTCTTTTACTAGAGGTAGTCTTTAAACTATTGTTTATCATTGTTTTTAATTTTTCTCGTTAAACATCATCAATAAAAATTACGTAACACTTACCAAACTTGTCATATAATTTGACATAGCAATAAAATACTACAATGAAAATAAACATTCAATGTTCGTCATAATTAATTAATAGAGTCATAGTTTGGTTGGATATGTAAAAGATTCTAAAATCATTAACACTGGCATTTGAAGGTCAATTATAATATAACTAACATTAACATTCACATTTGAAGGTCAATTATAACTAATTAATAAAGTAAGAATTATGTTGGATATGTAAAAGATTCTAAAATCATGAAATTAACATTCACATTTAAAGGTCAATTATAAGTAGTGTTAGCACTATGTCATCACTAAGTTTTAATAGATTTTTAATTAGAGTGATTGACCAATGCTAATAAAAAATGTTTTAAAAAAATCATAATTCTAAATAAATAATTGCAATCACTTATGTCCTCATCTTAAAAAAAAGAAACTCCATCATTATTTTCGTCTTCATCTTCAAAAAAATAAATAAATAAATAAAAGAAAATGTGAGTACCATTTTCAATAAATATGATTAAGTAATTTAGGTCATGTAATTTTTCTTTAATATATATCAAATCAAGCAAATTAAATTAACTTAATTAAAATTCTTAATATTGGTATAATATATGAAAACAAAGGTAGGTCTCTTTTGGATCCCTACAAAATTGGTATGGTGTATCCAACTTTGTTGATGAGCAATGTTCATTAGAAAATGTAGTTAACCATTTTTACTGAGATCTCTCTCTTATCAACTCAATTCGTAAGACTCAAACACAAGAAATTGATTATGGGATTCAAACCAGTTTTACTGGATCAATGACATGTTGAAACAGGTAGGTCTCTTTTACATCATAAAGTTAGATGTCACACATTTATGATACAACTTATATGTTGGCTACTGAGTTCCACCACAAAACCATCTTCATCTGGTATGTCTGCATATTACTTTTGAACACTTTACCGATACGTATCGTATATGTGTCAATGTCTGATACGCGGAACACGTCATTTATAAAGGAATATCTCAGCTTCATAGAGTGAAACAATGTTCAAAATTCTTCTTAGCATTCTACTGTGTTACTGTAATATTTTTAAGCCAAAGTGAAAAGGAGTGTGTGTGCATGTGTGTATGTAAGCATAAACTTCCTTATAGTATTGTAAGATCAATACCAGTGTTGACATGAGCAGTTGCCGTATCTGCTAAGCTTCAAAGCAAGAGTACAGAGATCTCTTTGTAAACGACCCTTGACACCCCTTTCAATAGTAAAAGCATCAAGAGAATAAAACTAACTTAACATGCTCTCTGCACGCAAATTCTTTTGCCTTTCTTTTCTTGTTCTAATCTCAAGATCAATGAGAAAATAACACTTATTTTGTTCTCTTACGTAGTGGACATGACCACTCATCCTACTGAGGATTTTTCTGGACATATATAGTCCTAGACCTTCCTGTGTATTCCATTGATTCCCTCCTTCAAACATATCTTGAAGAACATCGGAAGGAAGACCTTGACCAGAATGGGTCATTCTGCAAGAAGAATATGATCAAATGAGCCTCTAGTCTACAGTAATCTAACATAGGTGACATCTTCAAAGTAACCATCACAATTGTAGCCTAAAACTATGACAATTTCTAAAACGTAAGACTGAGGGATTATTCCATGAAATGGTCATACAACCACGATTTTAGGCATATTTGCATTTTTATGGGCAAGTGATATTCGGAATATTGTGTTTATGCTATTAAGTTTTAGATTGAGGCTAAACTTGAGTAATGTTTCAAATATAAAGTGAATGAAGGCAGTGATCATCTATCAAACATTATTATCAATTATTCAAATAGAAGAAGAAAAATGATCTATATAGGACAAGAAGCAACAAAGAGACAGTTGAAAAACTTTTCAACAAGCACATATAGAAAAGAAAATAAAATGAGTAAGAGAGGCACGAAATATTTCCCAGAACAAATTAACTTATAGAAGTATTATAACAAAACCCAAACATGAAATTCAGAAATGGTTCAAATATATCACATGGAAACTCTAGGTGAAGTTGATGAACAAGGAAGCACATGCTTATCATAATTTCAAGAGTCTGGGAAATTGTCTAAGAATGATAGCACAATTTACTTGACACCCAATGCTTTGCTTCCTTGGTTGTCAAATGCATCATGCCTCCATCTCATGACTCCCTAAGATACTTATTAACTGGTCTTCTATTGTCTAGTATGTGTAAATAGTAGGGCTCAATAGGTCACTTTTGTGACCCTAGATTTGCATATTTATTTGCAAAAGATGTTTTGCATAACATTCCCACACTTATGTGATCAATGTCAATCTCCATAGTGGCTAATTGCAGCCAATGTAAGCATTACAAGGAAAAGCTGCACATTACTATTTGATAACTAGAAAATACAGACAATGCAACATGTAGTATGTCCAAGATGGAGGAAGTTTGCCTCATACTTGTCAAAAGGTGTTAAACATAAAACCACAGCTACTCAGGCATAAATTTCAAGTATAACAAAAAATGGGAGAAATCAACTATTCTCATGTCAGAAAGTATAGAATATGGTAAATAAATCACCAGAAGAAAACAGTCTTAGCAACAAAATTAATCAGATATAAATGGTCTATGTGGACGGATCAATTATTGGTTTTTGTACCTGAACTTCAGATGGATAAACTCATTGCCATCCTGTATTATCTTTAAACCAGGTGAAATCTTGATTTCTACCCAGCCATTTGGAGATGGTGTATGGTTGACTACATTAAGCAAAAAGTCAGACAAGACCACTTGAAGCCTAATTTGGTCACCATATAAAGAAAGCACTTTTATTTCATCAGGAATTTCATGAAACAGTTGCAAGTTCTTTTCTCTTATCAACATCATGACTTGACTGACAATGGCATCTAAAATATTTCCCAGAACAAATTCTTCCATGTTTAGCTGCAAAGTGCTGCTAGTATTAGCATAAGATATGAAACATAAAGTCAGTAGTGTTATTGAATATCAGTGGATAATCGGAAGACATGATTGTATATAGGCAAAATAAGTATGCATGGAATGAAAGCGATATTTTAAACATAAATTTTAAGAGACGAAAAAGGAAAGTACTACTCCAAGAGAGAATTTATGCCTATCAAAACACAACAAAAGCTCTTACCCTTCATTAATACTTCCTAAATTTGTATCTTCAATAATTGCCATGATTTGTCTTTCACATGCATCACTGGTGTCAAGAAATTGTTTTTGGTTTTCTGAAACGGTTGTATTTTCCAAGAGTTTGTGTGTGAATCGTATGCCATTTAAAGGTTTCTTCATCTCTTGTAGTATATAAGCCAACTCTTTAGATTTAGAAATGTTTTCTCTGCCTCTTGGCTTGTGTTCTTCAGAGGACTGATTCAGGTCTGGCGTCACAACCTGCAAGAAGCAAAAACAGCCAAGCATATTCCCACCAGCATCAATTTTCTTGTTGGCTGTTATATAAGTCTCCACAAATTCTCCATTTCTATCAAAAAATCCAAATGGTAACTTCTCAGAATCTTGATCGCTTATTCCACGGTATAGTAAAATCATAAAATTAGTCAGTGTATCTTGACCTTTTAGTCGACAAAAACTTCCAAATATTTCACCAGGAAGCAATTTTCCAATGACTTCATCTCTTTTCCAACCAGTTAGCCTTTCCATGGCTGCATTCCATTCAGAGCAGCAGGCATTCTGATCAGAAGAAAATATGGGTGGAATCAGTGGACTGAGACTCTGTACGATTGCTTTGTAATCACCTTCCAACTTGACGAATTTATCTTGAACTACTTTCTCATAAGTGATGTCTTGACCTACAAAGCATACCCCAACAACAGAATCTGTGTAGTCCCTACTAGTGCAAGCGTTGACCATGAGATATACAACTTTCTTTTGTTGATGAAGCCCAAAGTGTTTTACTCTCAACTCAACACTTTTGTCCTCCTCGCCTGCAAAAACTAGTGATCAATATATTGCTATGAGTACGTAACTTTTAGGGACAAGGAATCAAAATAAGATTGCAATTTAAACATTAGCTTACATATTCAATTATATAACACTAGTCATTAAATTTTACATTCCAATTGGTGAAAATAACAGCACAACTTAAATAACATGAGGTATTTGTTTGTATATAGTACACCACAAACATTTGAGAGAACAAGTTTTTCCCACAATGAATTGTGAATAACATTTGAGAGAGTTAAAACACTAAATCTACTCCTATCTTTTCTACAACAATTGGTTTACCTTGCAAGGCTCTGCTTAGAGTATTCTTAAAAGTGTCACATGAGTCCGCATGTATAATTTCATTTATCACAGATTTTCCCATAGCTTCACTGCCTTGAAGACCAGTCAATTCAGCAATCTTTGAATTCCATCCATTGATTAGGCCACCTGAATCAACCCCAAAAATTGGAACTGTTGCTGTCTCGATCAATCTCACCATTTCAAGTGCTACTGAACTGAGTTCATCCATTGCTTCAGTTGCAGTCTCAGTTTTCTGCACATAGTTTAAAGTCTTTGGACTGGTGATCTCAGCATCTCGGAATGAATCTCTTATTATTAGTTGTAATGAGTGAATAGCATTGATTTCTGACACTTCCCAAGGCAAACTTTTGCTTTTGACTACTTCAAGAAAAGCCTTAAATGATGATCTTGGGTTCATTTTCCCTCCAGCATCCCTATCCTCTGGATGGTGCTTGGCTCCTCCCCATTTTACTTCCTTAGCAGTGTGGGACCTGAACCAGAACAAGAAATGCTTTGAATTGATTCTTGCAGTGGCCATGCCACAAACTGCCTCACCCAGTGAAGCAGCACCTGGATAACCAGCATCAGCTAAACTATCTGTTGTCAAACCTGTTGAGTCCCCATGACTACTAAGTAGCCATTCTGCTATGTCTTTTACCTGTGCTTCAGTTGGGGATGTGCCTAACAACCAGCAGTTTCCTTCATAAAACAAGGCAGCCCCATCACACTTCACAAGATCCATGATACTTGGAGACTGAGTCACAATGCCGAATGGTGCATCACGAAGGAGCATGTCACACAGTAAGGTTTGAGTTTTAAGGATTCTCTTTTCTGCCATTTGTGATGCCAATTGAATCTCCATGTAAAGTTGCAGTCCAAAGGCCTGCATTACGAACTCACAAGCATAGCGAACCGGGAAAGACACATAGCGTGGTGAAGTGTGATGACAAACTAGCAAACCCCAAAGCCTTGTTGCATCCTTTCCATTGACAATAATTGCCATCACCAGAGAGGCAATTGATCCCATGTTGGCCATGTACTGTGTGTGACAACCATGTGGTAGCCTAAGGGTTGAATTCACCAAGCAAAGAGGTTGCCTTAATTCTTCACTCTGAATGACCTTAACTGGCTTTGCATGGCAATCACAGATCATCCTAACCCGGTTTTGCTTGAACAAGAAGCGAGAAGCTTGAGGGATATCTGTGGCAGGATAATGTAAACCCAAGTAAGGCTCCAAATCTGACCTCCTAATCTCAGCTACAACCTCGCCATGATCATCCTCATGAAACTTATAAACCATGACCCTGTCATATCCAGTAAGCTTCTGCACTTCCTCAACAACTGTGTCACACAACAAGCCAATATCTTCCCCAGGAAGAGATTGCAGCCTAGAAATAGCCCTCACAGCCAGCTTCTGTGATTGAACTGCCCCGGCAAGTGACAATGCGGGATCACTCAACCGTGCATGCTCCAAATCAATCACAACCCCAACATCAATCCTATGCAGTATGGCATAAAATGGCTTCTGGGTTGTCCTTGCATAGACCCAAATCGGGTTCAGAAGAGAAATTTCCCTGGAAGCCACAGCTTTTGCCAGGGAAGCCCCAGAGGGGGGAGTGAAAAGGGTTGTTGCATCAACCCCTATCAAATCTATGAACTGCTTAGAGTCAACTTGCCTCTCCAAACCCAAGAACTGAAAACAATTCTCACTGTACCCAATGATCCTAAAAGTGAGTTCCTCAATTGCAAGCATACAACCAAAGGGTTGGATAAGGCCACCCCTTTGCATTTTGGACAGATATGCAGTCATTTTTTCCCCAGACACTAACCTGGGTTTAGGATCAAGGACCATCCTGGAGTAGTCAAATGATTTGCCAGACACACCAGACTGCTCAAACTCAGCCAGAATCTCAGCATCTGCACTGTATTGAGCCAGTATCTTGTCCCTCCTGCTGTTCATGTTGCTTTCAGCTGATGTGCTCAAGCTTGTGTCTTTCAGCTTCCCTCTACTTCCAAAGCTCATTTTCAAGGCTCTGCGACAAAAAGCCAAATGTATTAGCTTACCTTCTACTGCACCTTCTATGAAGCCAGCTTGATTCTAGCTTTTTACTTGTGTGGTTTGTGAAGGAGATATATACATATACACACACAATAGTAGATACCCTCAACACGAAAAATCGAGAAGATAGTTTTTATTCAAAGTGCATTGTTCTTCTTCTGTTGTCTTAAACCGACAATGATTTGCCCTATGATGTGCACCTCAACTCACCCCACTTAATGTCTCTCCTATGTTCTTTTCGTTCACTCCAATTCATGCAAATTTCTACCCTCTCTTACTTTTACTGCCAAAGACATAATAACTGGGAATCAAATTCCTTAGCCAAAAACCATTTTTGGCGGTAATTCTAGGAAAACATTCACAAATTGGTTAACTTGGAAACCTTCACTAAGTTTATTCTCACTTCACCGTTACTTTTCCCTCTTTTTCCACGAATCCAGGAAAATAGCAGAGGATGTACTCTTGCAATATTGTGTTTCATTTTGGAAAAAAACAATTCTTTAATGTTTAGTCACTATACAACACAGCTGCTTCTCGATTCAAAGGTCTCAGATTTAAGTTCTAGAAACAATTTTCAGCTTGGAATCAGTATTAGTTAAAATTGTAACAATTTTTAAAATTATTCTCTTTTATTCTAACTACAACACTTGTCATTGATATGCTTCTATAAATGTAATTAAGTTAAAGATATTATGAAGCACTAAACTTCATCGGTTTGAGGTTTTTGTGTCGGTGATTTGAAGGACAATGAAATGGTGCTGTGAAAAACTGAAGGGACATAAGACGAAGGGTGAACCACACAAACTGAGATTTCACAAACTGAGATAAGAAATGCGTGTGCGGTCCTTGTGTCTTTGTTCCATGGTTTGCTGAATATGACCACACATGCTTTCACTGTGAAAAGATGTTTCATTGTTCATGGTCGGAGATAGAAAACACCCAATGAGTACTATTTTATTTGTTTTATTATATGCTTTTACTTAATTCATTTCTAAAACAAATAAAAAAATTAAAACATTATTTTAATTAAATATGTTTTTAAGTGCTTATCTTGATTGAGTAATCAAAAGTTGAATGGACTTGACTCATTTATTTAGGTGGTTGACAATTGAGGTTTTAGCATCTCACTTTTTTTGTTTATTTAGAATCCATGAATCTATTGACTTATCTATTTATAGCATATTCCACCAACATGTACTTTCAAGTCACGCACTAGGTTAAACTAAGTTTATCTTCTACAACCTTTTTCCCAGAGAAAACTCCAAGGTTTACTTATATTTATCCAAATAGTACAGATTTTTAGGTTAGAATTCAGAATCCAGAATTCCGATTTCTGGTATTTGTTTTGTTTGATAGGTTCTGAAAAATCAATAAGAAAATATGTTGCACATTCAATTAGTATATTTGTATAGAATTATTTAATCTTTTAATAATTCTTTCATCAATTATATTATTTATTACTACATAAAGTTTGCATTCTTACCGTAATTGATCTGTTGTGGAGCAGAGTTAATGTGTAGATGAATATTGCGTACCTTCAAACATACATTATTTTATTCCATTAGTTTGATTTTTGTTACCACGGATGACTTACCTAGATAAGTTAGATGACCAAGTTTGTACAATTTGTTAGTGATTAATTTCTCAGTGGAATATGAAATAAGAAAGACACTACCAAAATAAAAAAAGAAATTATTCGTTATAAATGTTATAGGAAGAATGAATGACTTAAATAATCTTAATATATGATCATAATTCATGTATAGCAAACTTCATTAATTTTATTAGTACTTAGTGATAGATGGCTATAATATTGTGATAAATGGTTATAATATTAGTTTCACTTATATTTGTGTGGCATATGATCATAGATTATGTATAGTGAACTTTATTGGTTTCACTTATATTTGTGGTAGAGGGTCATAGACTATGTATAGTAAATTTCATTAATTTTACTTGTACTTGTGATAGAGGGTCATAAACCATATGTAGTGAACCTCATTGGTTTCATTTGTATTTATGATAGATGGCCATAGACCATGTATAGTAAATTTTATTGATTTCACTTGTAATGTAATAATAGTAATAAACCATGTATAGTGAACCTGATTGGTTTCACTTATATTTTTTAGCAGATGGTCATAGGCTTCATATATAGAACTTCATTGATTTCACTTGTATTTATGATAGATGGTTATAAATCAAACTCATTTATTTCACTTATATTTGTGATAGATGGTCATAGACCATGTATAATAAAATTCATTGATTTCACTTGTACTTGTGATAGATAGTCATAAACCATGTATAGTGAACCTCATTAGTTTCACTTGTATTTGCAGTAGATGGTCATAGACCATGTATAGATAACTTTATTGATAGCACTTGTACTTATGATAGATGATTATAAAACATGTATAGTGAACCTCATTAGTTTCACTTGTATTTGTGGTAGATAGTCATATATTATGTATAGAGAACTTTATTGATATCATTTGTACTTGTGATAGATGGTCATAAACCATGTATAGTGAACCTTATTGGTTTCACTTATATTTGTAATAGATGGCCATAGACCATGTATAGTAAATTTTATTTGTTTTACTTGTGCTTGTGATAAACGTTCATAAAATCATGTATAGTAAAACTCATTAGTTTCACTTGTATTTGTGATGGTCATAGACCATGTATAAATAACTTTATTAATATCACTTGTACTTGTGATAGATGATTATAAATCATGCATAGTAAATCTCATTAGTTTCACTTGTATTTGTATTAGATGGTCATAGACTATGTATAGAGAACTTTATTGATATCACTTGTATTTGTGATAAATGGTCATAAATCACGTATAGTGAATCTTATTGGTTTTACTTGTATTTGTAGTAGATGGCCACAGACTATGTATAATAAATTTTATTGATTTCACTTGTACTTGTGATAGACGGTCATAAATCATGTATAGTGAACCTCATTAGTTTCACTTGTATTTGTGATAGATAGTCATATACCATATATATATAACTTTATTGATAACACTTGTACATGTGATAGATAATTATAAACCATGTATAGTGAACTTTATTGATTTTGCTTATATTTACAACAGATAATCATAAACCATGTATAAAGAACTTAATTGATTTTACTTATATTTGTGTAAATAATAAACATTATTAATTTTTTTTATATGTAGTAGATGATCATACATTATGTATAATAAACTTGGTTGGATTTATTTTTGTTACTACAAAAGACTTATACAATACTTATATTACATAAGTGTGATAGTCAAGTTTGTATAATCTTCAAGTAATCAAATCTTAATAAAATTATAAAATAAAATAAAAAAAGTATAAAAAGAAAATAAAAAAGTATAAATGTTTTATCTATGTAACTTGAATAATATCAATTTACTCCCCGAGTCTTTGTAAAATCTAATTAAACAAAGTTTTACTAATTTTTGTTATTTATTAATTTCACAACATCAAATTTAATGCAGAATGTTTTACGTAGTTTAAACCTAATAAGTGTTAAAGTAATTTTATTAATATACTTAACTAGGTTGCGCGTGATAATAGTTTACACTTGTATACTTATAAATAAAAACAATTATGATATAAACACAAACTAAAAGTAATAGTTTTAATTCATTAAATATTATATAAAAAATTAAAGGTACTATGTTTCATGAATTTCTTTTGAGTTTTTAGTAATCTATGAACTCAAAATAACGAAACCATCAAAATGATTTTGTCAACATTTCATTAATGCCATTCTTGTAAAATACTGACCTTCTTAGTGTTGAAATTGAATATATAACATACTATCATCTTCATTTAAAATATAAATAATTATAATCTACGAAATTTTTTAAATTGCCTATGTTGGTATTAAAATAACTTACATTGCATGAATGCCAATACAGACCCTAATTATAATTTAAACATAGCACTGCAAAGAATGAAAACACACATGCCTTGTCCCGTTCATGAATTTTTAACTTTCCAGATTCTTTGTTGTATAAATCAAAAAGCTTCTCCAGATTTTGTAAAGCATCTGTCACGAAGAACAAAATTAGCTAACATATTCACACAATCAATATATGTGTATATATATATACATACATACAAAGCGGCTTTTGCTTCATGCACTACCATAATTACTCTCTGTGTCCCAAAATTTTTAAAATAATCATTTCAATGATAACTTTCGGATTAGCTACTTCTGAATTTTCTAGACATATGAAATATTTTTTGAATAAGATTTTTAAAATAAAATTTTTAGAATAAACCTTTTAAAACATGTAAAATGTTTTTTGAAACAAGATATTTGTTTCGGGATAATTTTTTTAGAATGTATAAGATGTTCTCGAATGGGCTTTCTAAAACAAATTTTCTAAAATATATAAGATTTTTTTTTCAAAACAAGTTTTTTAAACATACAGTATGCTTTTTGGAACGAACTTTTTATAACAAATTTTTTTACCAAACCTAATATATTCCTCTTTGTTTCTTCCTCTCAAAGCGTACTGGAGAACAGAATTACAACAATGACGGTAGCAGTTGCTAATAGCAGTATAGCAAAAAAGGAGAATTTAGTCCTTTGACCATTAGTAAGAGGATGGAGATAGTAATCATGGGGTGAAGAAGCAAAAACCTTAAAGTTTAAAAACGTTTAGGAAAGCTTACCTAAAATTATTCTAATCAAAATCATTAAAAAAAAAAAAAGTTTAGCTGAAGACATATATACCAACATCATGTCAGAAAATTTAATAAAAATATTTCTAAAATGAAAGTTCATACATTAATTATCAACTTCTTTTATAAGCAATCACATAATAACTTTATTTTAATGATAAAATAGTATACTTAAGTGAACTAGTAAATAACATAAATATTATTATAAAACTTAAAGAGACTGTATAATGATTATATGGAATGGTTGTTAAAATATTGGAACTCTTTAAAAATAACCATAATGACCAAAGGAGAGGATAATTATCATTTAAATTAACCTTTAACAATATTTTATCCAAATATATATATATATA
>Ga0123340_1000861_pt1 | contig 23074 bp, 18 predicted proteins | sample SirMexnodulemix_FD_89961 | JGI IMG/M metagenome (GOLD analysis project Ga0123340, IMG submission 89961) | Root nodule microbial communities of legume samples collected from Mexico - Siratro Mexico nodule mix | ecosystem: Host-associated > Plants > Roots > Nodule | place: Mexico: Nepantla...
GTGGAAGCTTTCGTCTGGAAAAGCTTGATATGTCGCTTTGGAATCCCTCACACAATTGTCACAGACAATGGGCGACAATTCACAGACCGAGCACTTCTCGCCTTTTATGAAGGTTTGGGAATCTGTCATGTGACAAGTTCGGTGGAGCATCCCCAAACCAACGGCTAAGCTGAGGCAGCAAACAAAATCATTTTAAATGAATTAAAGAAGAGGTTGGGGATTGCCAAAGGAAGATGGACAGAAGAATTACTGAAGGTGCTATGGGCTTACCGTTGCACCCCACAGACAAGTACTCGGGAAACTCCCTACAGCATGGTATACGGAACTGATGCAATGATCCCGGTAAAAGTGGGAGAGCCAACATTGCGAAGGCAGCTAGTAGACATGAACCTTAATAACGAAAGTTTAGCCGTAAACTTGGACATCATCTGTGAATTGAGGGACCAAGCCAGAATCCGGGATGAGGCAAGTAAACTCAGGGCTGCGCGAAGGTACAATACGAAGGTGAAACCGAGAAGTTTCCAGGTAGGTGATTTGGTCTGGCGCATGCGTAGCGAAGCACGGAAGAACGACGGAAAGTTTTCGTCCAACTAGGAGGGACCTTTTCAGATTGCAGCATCACTCGGGAAAGGCGCGTATCGATTAGAGCACTTATCCGGACAAGGCATTCCGAGAACTTGGAATGCAACACATTTAAAGTTTTATTTTAGTTAACATGTAAGGAGGGGTACTCTTTCCTTAGCTGGGTGTTTTATCCCTAAGGAGGGTTTTCACTAGCAAGGTTTTAACGAGGCCCAAACACCATCTTGCATCAATGAAATCTTTTTGTCAAAAGTTGGAACACATTCTATTTGGGGACGAGTCACTCCATGGTGATCCCCAATACCAACTATAGTAAATACCCACTAATCCCCTCTAGGTGCAGCAACAATTCACTCCAATGTGATCCAAGCGAGGTATATTTGGAAGCCGCTTTCACTCTATGGTGAAACCTTCCTATAGGAGCACTTCGCTCCATAGTGAAGCTCCTATTCCCTACCTCGAGCTATACGTAACCGAGAAATTCGACCGAAATATAGTCAGTAACACAACCGAAAACTAACCGTCTGAAAATAGCAGAATAACTAGAAAATCGAATAAAACGCCTTGTCATTAAAGATATTGGGAATCATTACAAAAGGTCCGGTCAGATCAAAACCATAGGATCAACATCAAAAAAGCGGTTGCCTATGGCAACTATACAAAAAGTCTATTAAAAAAGAAAAAGAAATATTTTTATGCAGTCAATCTTCCTCATCGGCAGCGTCAGCATTTCCTCCCCCCTCAGGCGGAACAGTCTCGTCCTTATCAATACCAGGTGTCGAATCCTCAGCAATAGTGGGAATATCCTTAATAGGAATCAGGCGACCGTCGAACACATCCTTATCCGGATCAAGATCGTTCTGTTCAGGGATGCCGTAAAGAAATATAGCTTGACGGACCGCTTGTCCGAAGGCTTCTTTATGAAGATCAATCACATAATCCTTCAAATCATTAAGCTCAATTCCCACACGAGCTTTCTCAGACACTGCTTTGTCATGCACAAGGGTGGCTTCTGAGAGAGGCTGCTCGAGCTCCCGGACATCCTCCAAAAGCTTTTCATTTGTCTTCTTCACGCCCTCCGAGTAAGCCCATAGAGCATCCCTCTCTTGCTCTGCCTTCCTAAGCCTCAGCTTTGCTGTCTTTAAAGACTCGCCCGAGGCGGCATTGACATCACGAGCCTCTTTTAAAGAAGTTGTTGTGGCCGACAACTCTTCCTTAATCTTGGCAAGTTCGACCACACCGCCTTTCAGCACATGGGCGCGGATCACTTTGGTAAGATCTAAGGACCGACTATGCATTTCAAGACATGTGTTGACCAGTTCGATAGTAGAACAACCAGTGAAGGCCTTCTTCTCGGCAGATGAAAGGACCACACTGGTGCCCTTGGCAAAAGACATGTCGGGGGCGAAGAGGGGACCTATTAAACCCCTATCAGATTCATCCGGATCCTTACTCGTGTCTGGGACACTCAGCCGAGATCTCTTCGGAGAAGGCTGAGAAGAAGAAGCCTTCTTATCTTTGCTTTTCGATTTCTCTTTCTTCTCTTTTCGTTTTCTCTTCTCGCTATCAGGAGGGGGGAGAGCTTGATGGGGAAAGGGTGTGGCGTCAGGAGCAGGACCCTCGCCGACAACTCTCTGTTCGGCAGCGCGATCCTCTTTTATTTTTGGCATTTTTTTGAGGTAAGAGCCCCTTTGAGCCATTATACCTATCAGGAAGAATGAAAATTCAGTAGGGTTAAAAACCGATACCATAACATTGCAAAAAAATGAACATACCAGACAAATCCACCCAGCGGTGTGGGGAAATATAAAGCTTAACAATGGATCGGACATTGAGCTTCCGAGGGAGTTGGTCCATAATGTCAAACATCTTCTTGTCGTCCTCGGTCGTGGGAGACCTCGGCCAAGACAGATAGTGGACTGGATCCTAGGTCCAATACAACGGAAACTTAGCATTATCCCCATTGAAAATATGATGCCTGCCGGCGGGGGTTATGATGATATTGAAAAAAGAATCCTTAAAATATTTGTAAAAAGAAGAAAAGGGAGTAAAAAGAACATTATGAGATTGACTGATCAGAGAAACCCATTTCACAGGAGAGGAAGGGTAAGTACTGTAGAAGGATGGAAAAACATGAAGGGAAGGGGGAAGGCGGAACATCTCAGCCAAAAGCCGAAATGCCTAAAGGGACGCCCAAGAATTAGGATGCAATTGCGTGGGCGCCACATTCAACGCACGTAATACGCCCAGAGTAAATTCATCAAAGGAGAGGCAAACGATGGAATCTGTAAACATGCAAGGGTAGATATCAAAGAAGTCGTGATTATGACCCTCACGCCCATGACACACGTTGTCCACAGGCGAACAACGTTCAGCAAAGAGCTCGAGGCTCGTTTTCCCCGTAGTGAACATGGGAACTACTGCGGCATAGGAATTTACCATAGAAGGCCATCTATACCTAGAAAACCGACAGGTGACCAGGGTACTCGCCCACTCATACCCATTTCGATGAGGCATGTTGTTCTTGACTAGCTCAGACGGAAGCATGCCGACAACATTAGGCTGCTCAGAATCTCTATCATGATTGCTATCGGATACTTCCAGTGGATTCAGAAAAGCCAGACAGGGAGAACATTTTTACTTCGGAAAACGAACGCGTTGCACTTAGCCACTATACTACAAGAGTTGCCGGATATCGGAGAAGTTTGGGAACGCGCAGGAAAAATGTAACCCCAAGGTACTTATTTATAGAAGAGACACACTGTTCAAGAAATCTGAATAGTACACGATCAAATTCCCACCGCAGGATCAAACAAGGGGGATAGTCATCTAAGGATGCCACGTCAGCATCATGTGAGAAGAACAATTAAGATGAACAAACTATTGAGTTCCCTCACCTCGTCAGCAGGCAAGCTGTAGAAAAAATAAATAAAGTACGCATTGAACTATTCGCCCAAAATTAGACGAAAGGTCTCCGCCCGTTACCGAAGACTTCACTTTCCAATTCTTTTCACTCAAGTCTAGGGGCAAGTGTACTACCCGCCCAAAGTAAGCATACTATCTGCCTAAGGTACGTATACTGTTCGCCCAGAGAACCGAGAACTCCTATGTACACGAGGAAAAATGATGTTCCAAATATACACGCAACCCCTGACGCAAAAGCTGCAAAAGCTGACAAGACGTAAGAAATAAGTAAACTCTAAAAACCATATAAAAACGTGAGCAGTAAGGACCAGAGGTAAGAAAGTTTTGATATAAGCAGATTTAACTCCGATAACTGGGCACTTACTTGAGCGTCGGAGTGTCATCGCAGGTACAACCCCCCACTCCCGACAAGGTGATCGAGTTATTAGCCCAGAGTGAAAGCCATTCGGACTGGATTGGCGTTGAGGCCGGACTAGATAAGAGAGATCCCTAAATTCGTGGTCCCTAAATTCGTGTAAGAACAGGTCTCAAGAAACGTTTCAAGTGCAGGAAGAAGCACTCTTAGTTAAAAACAAATGGACCTTTGTTTATGAATAGATTACACTTACCATTCCATTGTGTGAATCTATACTTCCGTGCTCACAAAAAGAGTTGATCATGAAGCCGCTCATGCCTATGTATGACATTTTCGATTCCTGAATTGTACTAGATCGAGGACAATTGGATGGGACCCAATTTTAGTTGTTGATGTACTGGACAATTTTTAGTGGTTTGGAATAAAATTGCCGTATTTGAACTCCAAAACGAAAATGCGCTGTAAAGTGAAGAAAATGTCTACAAAACTGGTCATACACACGATTATATAAAGGTCTTTGTGAAAGGTGTTGAATAAGTCATAATTGGTCTCATGATAACAACACTACAGTAGAATCCAAAATTTCGAAAAACAAAAGGGAAAAACAAGTTTAAGGCAGAAGCAATAATCAATAGACGATTGCTTTTTATTTTAAAAATATAGACACTATAAAGAAAATATCAAATTGATTATCCGAGAATAACGTCCACTATACAATAACGTCCACTATAACTATTAAGTGTTTGTCAAGAGAGTTTATTTAACTAACTTTCTAGTTTGGACTTTTAACCTTTTAATAAATAAAAGTATTTATGTTAGTGTTAGAATTAATATCTAATAGACTCGGCTTAATATTAACCATTAATAAAATAAGAATAGTTACTCCTATTAACTTTATGCCAACTTACTTATTTTATAACTTTTTTTAAAAGGTAAAAATATTTGTTAATATCATATTAACAAAGAATAAGTTAGTGCTAACTTTCAGTGTTAACTTAAACATTAAAAATAAATAAGATTAATGTTGGTCTAGTTAAACTATTTATATTTATTTTAAGTATTTATATTTATTTAAGTTATTTTTAATTAGATTGACACAAAATTTATTTATTTCATTATTTATTTAAGTTAACATTAATTATGCCAACAATTGTATTATATTTTTAATATTTATTTAAATTAGTGTCAGTTATGAATCCATGTATCTTCATGAGAAAGAATATGAATCCTACTTTATTCTTCATCAAAAGATCCATATTTAAAGATGATAAAAATGAATATTGTAACATATATGAGTTTGTTTCAAAGGATATAGATACAAGGCTGCTAGAAGAAAACTAATATCAAATTCTGTGATTTTGTCTTTATGATATGATCAAATTGTTTGAAGGAAAGAAATATTAATTATTTAATTTTGTCTTTATGACAAGAATCAAATTATCATCAATTCTGTTTATTTTATGTTTTGTGATAGTATCAGGTTGTAATATTTTTATTTATTTTCTTTCTTTAGCTATACATAGAATGGGTACATTATTTGTATATATCCAGCTCTTTGTTTTTTTTTATCAATACATAGAAAAACAGCGAGAATATTTTAATTCTCATATTTTTTGTTCATTTTTGTTCAACTCTTTATTATTTTCATAATATGGTATCAGAGTTCTAATTTGAGAGCTCTGGTTGCTACATTTATCATGATTGAAATTGGTTATCCCTCACAAGATTTTAGTTCATCTTATCATGTTAGTTCCCATTAAAACATATGATTTGTTCTCTCGGTACACAATAAAAGGGACAAACTTTTGGGATCAGTCAAAGGCAAAGATTGATACTAACAGAAGTAGTTATGGAAGACGATATACTTCTAAAGTCTGCAGTCATTGTAGAAAGACAGGACATGTGATTGATACATGCTATAAAAAACATGGTTTTCCACTTCAGTTCAAGTTTAAAAATCATAAAGCAGACTGTAATAATAACCAGCAAAATCATGAAGGTTCAAGGTCGGAGGTACATTCTCAGCAAATTGGTTTTAGTCCTGACCAATATCAAACATTGTTAGCCCTTCTACAACCATGTAAATCCAGTGACAATCTCCACATATCACAAATACTGTCAATTTTACTGCTAGTGATCTCGAAACCCTTTGGCATTTTTTGTTAGGGCATGTTTCAAACAAATTTTTAGATGTTATCAAAAATAAATTTCCTTTTGTTAAATATAACAAATATTTTATTTTTGATATTTGTCATTTTGCAAAACAAAAAAACTTTCATTTTCTTTTTAGTGCATCTAAATCTAAAAAATATTTTTATTTGATTTATGTTGATGTGTGGGGACCATACTCGTTATCATCAATTCATGTTCATAAATATTTCTTGACCATAGTTGATGATTATTCAAGGTACACATGGGTTTTTCCTTTAAAACAAAAATCTGAAGTTGTTAAAATATTGGAAAATTTTGTTGTTTTTATTCAAACACAATTTGAGACAACAATAAAAGTAATAAGAAGTGATAATGTGACTAGATTTTTCATGAGTAATTTTTTTTTATCAATAAATGAATAATACATCAAACTTCATGTGTCCATACTCCACAACAAAATAATATAGTTGAAAGGAAACATGGTCATTTATTAAATGTAGCAAGAGCTCTCATGATACAATCTCATTTACGCAAAATTTATTGGTCATATTTTGTGATACATGTTGCGCATATTATAAACATGCTGCCCACACATGTTTTAAATGATTTTCTCCTCATGAATGCTTTACAAAACTCTACCAGATTTTAATCAATTAAAGGTGTTTGGATCTTTATGCTATGCTAACACTTTGTCAACAAATAGAAGTAAATTTGATTTAAGGGCATCAAAAGGTGTTTTTATTGATTTTAAAAGTGGGACAAAAGGATATATTTTGTTGAATATTCAATCTAGAGAATTTTTTGTCTAGGGATGTCGTCTTCTATGAACATGTTTTTCCATATCAAAGGGCTGAAGATACTAACAATGAAACTGACAATCCAAACATTCATGATCAAAATGTTTTTACAGAAGATCAACTTATTTTGAGTCAGCCATCACGAGTCATTTTTGCACCCTGTGATAATATTGAAAATAATGTTAATAATGACCATGAATCAGACATTCATATCCCCAAAGAAGTTTATTCTCATAGAGGCCAAATCCTCAATGAAAATCATGAAACAACACAGTTAATTCGGATGAGTACCAGAACAAAAAGACCACCTAAGTAGCTAACGAATTATCATTGTAATCTCAATATTTCCAATACATCTTCTAGAGTTAAATATCCTTTGAATTTTGTTTTTTCTTATAATAAATTATCACCTTCTTATAAATTTGTTAGGTCTATTTATTCAGATGTCGAGCCAAATACTTATTTTGAAGCTGTGAAAAAAAAATATAACTGTTGGAGAAAGGCTATACAGTGTGAGATACCTGCTTTAGAGTCAAATCAAATCAAACATGGGAGACTGTTCTTTTTCCCATGAACAAAACTGCCATAGGTTGCAAATGGGTATTCAAAATAAAGTATAATGTTGATGGGACTGTTGAAAGATATAAAGCAAGATTAGTGGCGAAGGGATACACACAAACAAAGGGCATTGACTACCTTGAAACTTTTTTTCCAGTAGGAAAGATGACCACTATAAGGTTGCTTATTTCTCTAACTTCTATATATAACTGAGAGTTGAAATAGTTAGACATAAATAATGCCTTCTTACATGGAGAGTTGAAAGAAGATGTATACATGGTTGCTCCTCCTGGATTGACTTGTATTCAACCAAGACAAGTTTGTAAATTAAAAGAGGCTTTATATCGCCTTTAGCAAGCTAGCAGGTAGTGATTTGCTAAATTGTCATTCTTTTTTATTTCTTCGGGATATACTTAATCTATGAATGATTATTCCTTATTCATTAATTCTTCTGAAGGATCTTTTACAACATTATTGGTGTATGTGAATGATATAATTTTGGCAGGAAATGATAATGAAGAGATTGAGCTAGTCAAAGAAGCTTTGAATAAGACATTCAAGATCAAGGATCTTGGTGATTTAAGATGTTTTCTTGGTTTTGAAGTAGGGAGTAAGAAAAGGATAATGATGACTCAAAAGAAATATGCATTTCTGGATTGACTTCTATTCAACCAGGACAAGTTTGTAAATTAAAAAAGGCTTTATATGGCCTTAACCAAGCTAGCGTGTAATGGTTTGTTAAATGGTCATCCTTTTTTATTTCTTTGGGATATACTTAATCTATGAATGATTATTCCTTATTCATTAATTTTTCTGAAGGATCTTTTACAATATTATTGGGGTATGTGGATGATATAATTTTGGCAGGAAATAATAATGAAGAAATTGAGAGAGTCAAAGAAGCTTTGAATAAGACATTCAAGATCAAGGATCTTGGTGATTTAAGATATTTTCTTGGTTTTGAAGTAGGAAGTAAGAAAAGGATAATGATGAATCAAAAGAAATATGCATTGGAATTTTGAACAGATGTAGGTCTTTTAGCCTGCAAACATGCAATCACTCTTATGGATAATCTTGTTAAATTGTCTTCTACTGAAAGTGTGTCTTTCACTGATGTTCATGCCTATAGAAGGTTGATTGGAAGACTTATGTATCTCACTAGTACCCGACCTGACATAACATTTTCTATTCACCAACTTTCTCAGTTTCTTGATAAGTCTATAATTGCTCACTATAATGTAGCAATTAGAATTCTCAAATATATCAAAGGAGCTCCAAGTCTTGGCTTATTTTTCTCTTCCAGCAGTTATGTCCACCTGTAGTGATTCAAGACAATCAGTGACTAGTTTTAGAGTGTATCTTGGAAGTTTCGTTATATCCTAGAAATCAAAGAAGCAAGGAACAATATCAAAGAGTTCCTGTGAAGCTGAATACAGGGCAATGACCACTGTTACATGTGAAATTCAATGACTAGTCTATCTTTTTCAAGATTTGAAAGTTTCTTTTGAGTAACCATCTCTTTTATATTGTGACAATGACTTAGCAAGATACATTGCAGCAAATCCAGTGTTTTATGAGTGTACGAAACATATAGAAATATACTGTCACATTGTTAGAGAAAAATTGAAGAAGGGTATCATCTATTTGCTTCCCATTTCCACCATAAAGCAACTAGCAGACATTTATACCAAGCCTTAAATCCTTACTCTTTCAAGAATATTTGTTCCAAGCTGGGTCTCATCAATATTTGCTTCCCAGCTTGGGGTGGTTTCAGAGGATATGGACACAAGGTTTCTAGAAGTAAACTAATATCAAATTTTATGATTTTTGTCTTTATGACAGAATCAAATTGTTAGATGGAAAGAAATATTAATTATTTGATTTTGTCTTTATGACAAGAATTAAATTATCATCAATTCTGTTTATTTTGTATTTTATGACAGTGTAATATTTTATTTATTTTTCTTTAGTTATATCTAAAATGGGTACATTATTTGTATATATTCAACTCTTTGTTTTTTTATCAATACATAAAAAACAGAGAAAATATTTTAATTCTCATATCTTTTATTATTTTTATTCATCTCTTTATTTTTATAATAGTTAAATTTAACCAATCAAAACACACAAATTTATTCTCCAACTTTTATATATAAATATACTAACACCAGTCTCCTTTATCTACTGTGAAAGAATTTGATCTCACACTTATCTTATTTTTTCCATTCCTGCTTTATTTTTGAAGAAGATAACCGTATAAGCACAATATAATATTAATATATATATATATATTAAATTATATTAGTGACCACATCAAAGTAAATTAAATTAATACTAAAAATAGTCACTAAGACAATGTTAAATTAAATAAATATAAATAAAAGTTTATTAGTATGGATTTGGCTGACATTGAACTAATTTAATTAAAAATAAATTTGAAAAGTAATGGTGAATTAATATCAATCTAGCCAATATTAAGAAGCAGTCTTCAAAAGTCAACACTAATAAATTTCCATTAAAAAGAGTTTGGTGCATATCTGTGACACAAATTGGATGTTATTAACCAATTAGGTTAATTTTTACTTATTAGTTGACATTTTGACCGACATAAATGTCAATATATGTTCTACCATATTTATTTAGACTTCTTCAACTACTATGAAACCCTCATCATTTGGTAATACTCATTGTTTTATATAATCGAGTACAACCATGAAAATCATGTTATATACAAAACATTTATATGTACATAATACAAGTTTTACAAATAAACTATAGCAACTATCAAATTCTTCAATTCTTGGACAGTTCATGTAAGATGGAGCGTAAGTTAAAATGTTACAATGTTCTGACCCATCGCTCAAAATGATCAATAAAATTGGACATGAATTCATACTCTCGTAAGGTAGTAACTGAATAATCCTTAATCAAGATTTCTAGTTTTTTTTTTCTCTTATTTTTTACCTAAATAATGAAGATCTAAATTTATAAAAATGCATAATCCCATATTACACTTTTTAAAAGAAACTTAGCCTAAAATTCTTAATAAAATGAACCAAGTCACTTTCCTACTCTATTCTCTTATTTAAATAAAAAAAATTCAAACAAATATTACCTTTGTAGTCTAAATTCAAAATTTGCTTTCATATAACCATATTTAATACACATTGCAAAGGGTACTATATTACCCTGTTCATACTCACATTTCAAAATAACATTCATATTTTAATATTATGATACTAATTTTCATTCACATTTGTTGGGTAGTTATACCGAGATGTGTTATATGTACTTTTGCTTATATATAAATCAATAAAAAAAAAAGTTAAAATTGATGTATCTCTTTCTTTTTATGGTGCTTCAAGTAATAAAGTTTAAAAACAACATCTTTAGGTAAGTTTTCTCAAAACTTTTCTTACATGAAACCCCTTCAAAACATAAATATTATAGCACAAGTTTGATGAGATTTCAAACTTTTCATTATAGTGAATATCATTAGATTAAATCATTGAGCGATATATAATCCTTAAACATTTTATAATATGTTACAATAATTTGTACAAATAAAAGAAAAGAAACTTATTTTTCAACTCTTCTCTTTCTTAACACGAGTTCTACTTTAACATAACATAGCACCTTTGTTTTTTTTTTTTTTCTCCCTTAAACTTTAAGCTTTAGCTCTGTTTTTTTCTTTTATTTTTTAATTTTTTTTCCCTTTTTAAGGCATTCTAAAAGGCCTTAGGCTCTCTTCAACTTCTGAAGATACCACAATAGGAATGTAGATGGAGTGGCTTAGTCCGCAAACCCAAAATTCATGTTGTTCCATCGTTCCATCCCCTGCTTCTTTTAGTGCATAACACGTTCTAGAAAAGTAGAGAGAATTGAACTTGAGTCTTGAGAGAGATGAGGGAGTAGTTAAATCTGGAAAATCTTGTACAAACCTAGCAAAACGTATGAGAACTACACAGACAACTACTTTATTACTATAAGAAAAAGGTTGTTTAGAGACCAATTTTTAGTTATTAAATAAAATGATTATTAATTGTGACCAAAATAACTACCAAATTAGATTTTGGTTGCTAAATACCTATAAAATAGAAGTAATGATTGAATTTAATGACCAATTAAATCAAATAATTGGTATCTAACACTAGCTATCAAGGTTATAGTGACCTATATTATTAGATTCTAAATTAGTCTCTAACTTAATCAGATACCAATTTAGAATATAATGGTGGCATATGTCACTAAAACTTAGTATCTAATGTTAGATACCAATTATTTGACTTAATTGGTCACTAAATTCAATCATTACTTCTATTTTATAGTTATTTAGTAACGAAAATTTAATTTGGTGACTATTTTGGTCACAATTAACAACCATTTCATTTGATAGCTAAATATTGATATCTAAATAACTTTTTTCTTGTAGTGTATCTAGTTAGATTAATTTATGTTTACTTTAATTAAAACATCTTACTACATAGACAATATGATTTCGTGTGAGGGTATTGTGTTGTAGATAATAGAGTTTTAGGCATGTAATTAGGTTTGAGAATGTAGACCTTTCATCCTTTACATGTGTCACTCATCCAATAATTATTAAATATATATTAATAAAGAGAGAAAAAATTAATATTCAAAAAAATATTAATATTTTCATAAGAGAAATTTAAAGTACACGTGTCACTTCATTATTGATAATATAAAGTAAAATAAAATATAAAAGTAAGCGTAAGTTATTTTATATTATATATATATATGTAATAATAATAATAATAGTAATTATTATTATTATTATTATTAGTATGTAAGGTGGAGTGGATTGGGTATATTATAATAATTAATACCCACATTCTAATTATATTGAGATAAAATCTAGTTATCCATTTCCAAATAAAATAAAAAGTATTTACTCTATTTATTACAAATATTTTTGTAAATAATCATAAAGTACAATCATATTTTATCCTAATTAAATTATACCATTATATATATATATATTAATTACAATGGCGTGACACTTTTGTCAAGGTTACACCAAAAGTATAATAGGATCACATATAATTAACACACACTAATGCTCAAATTAAAATCACTTAACTATTTGTGGTCGCAATGTTCTTTCTCATGTACTATAACAACTTGAAAATGGGACGCAGTCTCTTAACAATTTTCTACAACAAATATGCGCCATCGAAGTTTGGAATTAACAATGCCATTCCTTTACCACTGCAAATCTCATCTTTATACGTATCTAGACTATCGTCTACGAGGAACGGCTCAGACCAAAAATCGCCACTGAATTCTTTGTGTGACATTAATGCAGGAACACCATCTTCTTCAGCATTGGTGGTAAGCGAATAGTTGTCTCCTTCTGATGTTTCTGTGGAAATGGCCAATGAACTTTCTAGAATATGAGGGAAGATATTACCACTATTGCCACCTAGGTTTTCAGAATTTTCATATTCACGAGTCTCATTCAAATTTCCTTCAAAACTATAGTTATTATCACCTGGCTTGAACTTCAACTCAGATGGTGTGATTTCATTGCTCTTCAAGCTCTTTTTTAGGTGGCTATTCCAATAGTTCTTTACCTCATTGTCGGTTCTTCCAGGAAGTTTTTCAGCAATCAAAGACCATCTATAAAGTCAACACTATATATTAAAATTCTATAAAGATGGCATATCAGGTTTAGATTAAGTTTCCGTTGACTTCTATCTTACTTAGCTTCCAAAGTTCAAGTTGAATCACAGGTTCAAGAAGAAAAAAGAACAAAAGATATATAAAATCAAATATAGGAAGTTTAATCAAGTGTGAAAAAAATGGAGACACGTTCTGATTTTGTTTGATACTTTTGAATTCGATTAGACAGAACTTACCCTAAACACGTGTAACAGTGATGGTATAATCAACTAATGAAAGCAAAAAAATCATTCGAATGATTTTATTTTTTTGTCAGAAATGTCTCAAAATCCGGAATATATGCATGGATTGTGAACCCAGAATAGAAATTTCGAATGAATTCTCAAAACTATACCTATTTCCAAATCGTTGGTGTAATTTGATGATTATTTCTTCTTCCTCTGGGGTGTAGTTCCCGTGTTTTAGATCTGGTCTCAAGTAATTCAACCAACGAAGTCTGCAACTTTTCCCACACCTTGCTAAACCTGCAACAAAATACAAGCAAAGTTGAAACCTCATCAGAATATTATAGCATTATAAATCACCAATTAACTACACAGTTCAAGATTAATCAATGCTTGATTTTTTTGGTTTATTAATCGATATCAATAATAACCTGTATAAACTACGCATTGATCATGATCTTACAAAATAATACCTGCAAACTTGGGGAGTTGACGCCAGTTAGAGTGACCATATCTCTGAACATAAGCTCTTAACTTATCATCTTCTTCTCTACTCCATGCACCTTTCTTCAGTCCATTTTTGTCATAGAAAGGAGCTCTCACCATCTCCTAATTAAAGATTAGGCTTTAGAGTTTCTTCAAATCCCAGAAAAATAATTAAGCACTCACAACTCAGAGCACAGTCTTCAGTTTCTTTGGGAATTATATATAAACTAAAACGCGTTTCATCTAATAGTTCCCTAAATTAACAACCAAAAAATAAATAAAAAAATGGACCAAACCCAATCTAGGTCCGCGCATTAATTTACTAGTTGTTTACCATCATTTTTTTTCTCTCCAAACCGAGCTTGCTGTCCCATTTCCTGATGTCATTGAGAAGTTATAATGTTAAAATAGATCTGAATACAGCCAAAGGATTGATTTTAATGTTGGATAATCATGTGTTGTGTGTAAGTAATATACTTCATGTCAGAAGGCAAGTGATGATATTGTCTTTTGTGAATTTCAGATTCTTTGCAAAAATAATTAGTTTGTACTAGATTGAATGGATTAAACTAATTCAATATCACTTGACTGTGATTAAAATAAAATAAAAAATAGACTTAGAGAAAGAAAGAGTTGATTATATATATAATATGACTTGGTATTTTGGGTATGCAAATTAAGTTGCCCTATATATTATAACCTGAGCCTGGTTTAAACGGGATGAATCCTCTCAGTTTAAACACATTGAATATTGAGACATGTGCCGAATAATTAAATGTCAACTTTTCACACAATCTTAATCTAACTCGTTCTATGAATTAATCAAATAGAATATTAAAATTATATCAACAAAACGTTTTACTAACGCAAACTAATTGATATCCGACATGTTCAGAAATGAAAACTGAAAAGGAATGAACTAAATAAAAGAACGAAAAGATGTGGAAAGAAAAGTCAAAAGTGGATGAATAAACCACAAGGGAATGTATAAACATTTTACGGTGTACAAGGACTTCCTTAGGATTTTTGACTAAACAGCATCTTCCAAATATTTGCATTGGATGTATCTAAATGAAGGATTTAGACTAAAAATTTGTTTTCCTTGGAACATCTGCATTAGATTTATCCAAGCATATATAGGACTTCGATGAAAATAAGATTAGCAGCAGCTTATGAGAGTAAAACTTCTAATTTCACACAATTACATCTAAAGAAGATTCATATTTCAATATTTTTATTTGAAAAAAAAAGTGATATATATTGGAGCACTAATCGGATGCCTAAACCCATTTATAAAGAGTGTCTATATACAAAGAAAAAAATATTTGAGATTACAACCTTTACTTACCCTGGTCTTGACATATCTGAGAGTACTACATTAACCTTGCAATAACTGATACAATCTTTAAACTTGGTTCCACCAGCTGACTTGGTTTCCCAAACTTTGTCTTGAATATTATGTCAGCACTTTTTGTCTCTTCTTACCACGCCCGACACGTACAATATCACTTAAGTTATTATTAGTTTCCTCTCAAACTCTATTATGATCGTAATTTTTAGCATAACATTATGATCCAAGTCTATCATGAGCCCAATGTGCACGCGGTATATAAAGTACAACAAAACATAGATATATAACCTTTCAAATAAAATGATTCAAAAATGCACTAAAGAATAACAAAACCTCATAATATTGTAAGATGCATATAATTGTGACTTTGTTATCTAAGCATTCCTTCACATAGCATGACACATATATGCATAACAACTTTCTAGATTGTAACACAATTATTCTTATAAAACATATAAAACATATCATAGTACAAGCTTTTCCTACCACTTGTAGAGCTATTTGTAGTGATCTCAACATAGTATGCTACCATTGGTGATTTAGGTTCTGTCTATCTTCAATCTATGGCACTGATCATAAAAAACCAAATAAATAAGCAAAGCTATACAATTTATTTTTAAGATTCCTTTGATGAATTGTGCACATTCTTAAGTTACAGTCTTGTACTTTTTCTCCAAATGATATAATTTTTCACTTACAAAGCAAAAAAATAATATATATATATATATATAATTAAAACTAACATCTTATGTTACCACTCTTTGAGTATCATTATCCCAATATACATGGATTAGCCTTAACTTACTCTCTTTTTATGCTTTCAATATTGTTGTGATCACATGCGCATTATTTATGGTATAAATTCATCCAACTCACTATCACATCAATTTATTGATTTTCAAATACAAAATATATTACTCATAGTTGAAGATCCCACATCGAATAGAAATGAGACCTTTAAATAGTTTATAAATGATTACAAAACTCAATTTTACAAGCCGGTTTTATAAGGTTGAGTTAGACTTAAAGTCCACCTTTGAGATGGTATCAAAACCTATCCTAGCAAGATTGTTGGACCTATCAGGCCACCCGCTATCGGGTCACTATCGGACCACCCATAGTCTCACGCACGAGTCTCGGTGTGAGAGAATGTGTTAGAGATTCCACATTAATAGAGATGAGGCATTTCAATAGGCTTAAATTTCACTTTTGAGACTCATTCAGATAAAATTACAATATTTATTTACTTACGATCCTAAATTGGTTTTCATAACAATAATCATGCTTTTCTCACTCATGCTTGACTCTGAATCCATCCAGAATTACAATTTCTCATCATGACCTATTTTTTACATGGATTTTAGGCAAATCATTTCGGCAGAAGCAATAATCAGAATAAGATAATTTTACTATTTGAAAATTTATGTTATCTATGTCCAACTGTTCATTTTTGTTAGATTAAACACCTCCTCACCATCTACCCTCTCATTAGTAAAAAAAAAAGTTTGTTTCTTTAATTCCACAAATTCAATATTATAGCAATCCACATACATTTCTAGATTTTATGTTTATTTTTATTTAATTTCAAGAGGTAAAAATGTTTAAAAATGTGGTATTTCTTTGATACGGTGTATTGTTGTAATCCTATCCCATTTGCTACACATATTCCTCACATAGCTTGCAACCTTATATATAAAGAACAAATGATCAGTTATTTCCTGAATTAATACGCAAATAACATCATATTTACTAGTATTACTCTTATATAATGCAAATTGTCTCTTGCTGCCACTCGATTTAGTATCCCCCTCCGTGCAAAATGTTTAGTTGATATCAATGATTTTGTTTTATAAAATGATTTATAAAATTTACTATTTTCTCACTAACGTTAGTTTGGAGTTTGTTATATGCTAATTTGATAGTGTAAATCCTCTTTTCATCCTCATTCCATATCTATTTATCATTATTTCCCTTGTATTTCCTATGACATCTTGCATGAAGAGGGATAATTTAGGTTTTTCCCATCTAAATCTTTCTCTTGTCCATTCCCATGCATTTTCATTCCAATAACCTAGCTTCTCTAATTTTGCATCCTTGAACGTTGAGTTGACAAACTCTTGGGAATCTATGGATATGAGGAGATTCATGAGTCCATCTATCATCCCAAAAGCTATTCATTGTACCTTTTCCAACATTTTGTAACACACTATTATCAAACCACTTTCCTCCTTCTCCTTGTTTAGATACCTCTCTCATGATCACTATATCCATCATTTAAGCTTCTCCAATGACCCATGCTTAGATTCCAATACCTAAATCTTTCCACACAATTTGTGTTTCTGTAGTGAGCCTCCATTTTCATTTGACTAAAAGAGTTATGTTAAATAACTTTAAATCTTTTACTCGAAGTTTACCTCTTCTTTCAGCTTCCATACACTTTCCATTTAATCCATGCAATTTTCTTTCCTTTATATTCTCATCCCCACAAAAAATATCTCTATAATTTTCTAGTTTTATTCCCCACCCAGTAAGCATTTAAAAAAGAAAAAATAAACTTTATAAAAAAAATCTATGACAAAATAAAGTTGTTTTCCTTTCCATCTTTCTAGTCTCTTGAATTTTCTACCTAACACTTTTTCAAAATGGATATCTCTTAGGATTTCCTCCAATTAACATTTCTAGGTGTACTATCCAGCTCAGGGAAACTACTTGTCGTCCAAGAGTATTAGTTATCATCAAAAAATGCTTAGTGTTTTGTCCAATATTAGGACGACTACTTATCTCCTAAGGTTATTAATCAACACCATGAGACAGTTTTTGAGTTAGGAGGGAGCACTTGTCGGCCTTGGCCGAAAGGTCTACTGCCTATAAGAGACTCTCAGTAGTTGAAGCATACACGCAACCTCTGTCAAGACAGTCTACAAAAGTTGACATAACGTAAGTTTCAAGTCATGCATAAACTTTATAAATACAAGGATGAGCAAGGTCAAAGATATGTGAAAACTAAGTTCAAGTTACCTTTACTCCGATAACCACATACTTACTTGAGCATCAGAGTGTAATCGCAGGTACACCCCCCCTTGTGGTTTGGGCGAGCATCAACCGGACGTGGGGGGATACAGAGCAAACGAAGATCGAGTTGAAAGAATAGATATTGGAGCGAAGTGTATCTTTGACAGGAGGGCGGAAACCATTCGGGCGGTCCTAGGCTGATCCTAAAGATCCCTAAGATCTGTGTAAGAACAATTGACGCTCACCGTGGGGCCTGAAGAGTGATGTAAAGAACCTGGATGGTATCTACCCGTAGTCAAGTAGGCGAGCAAAGACTGGAAAAGGTGATGGCTTGTACAGATCTGATGACTTTGTTGTTGCAGTTCGAGATGGCAGACATGAAACAGAGAGGAGAAGAGGAAATATGAGCAACCAGACAGAAGAATGAAGATGATCCCCGTATCTTGAGAGAACAGAATGAGCAGAACCTGCGCACCCTCAAACAGGAAAACGAGAAGATGAAGAAGAAGCTGCTGGGTGACAAAGCAGAGAAAACAAAAGTGATCACCATATCAGGTCGCTCGAAAGTGAACACTACAAATCCTATAAAGGAGGACGAGGTATCTTACTAGACAAGTGAAACCTCAAGCTTGAACGAAAGACGCCACCCGTTTGTAGATTGAATCATAAATGTAGAATTGCCAGCTAAGTGGAGAGGGTTGTCCATTGACCGATATGACGACACCACCGACCCTGACGAACACATTGATGTGTACACCACTAATATTGAATTGTTCACTACCAGTGAAGCTATCATGTGTCGAGTATTCCCTAACAGCTTGAAGGGGATGGTGCTAAGTTGGTTCACTAAGCTCCCACCGTATTCTATCGACTCTTTCAAGACCTTTGTGAGCTTATTCACCACTCAATTCGCCACAAGCAGACCTCACCATCTGACTTCCATCGCCCTCGTCAATATCAGGCAGGGGAAGAGTGAATCCCTTCGGGCATTTATGGATCAGTTCAACCATTTCACCCTACAAATCCGGAATCTCAACTCGGAGGTTGCCCTCCACCACATGGTTACGACTCTTCGGCCCGAACCTTTTGCCAATAATCTGTGCAAGAAATCGGCCCTTAACATGAATGAGATGAGGGTGAGAGCAGCTAATTTTATGAGCCTGGAGGAGCTAAGGGACTTTGGGGGACAAATGAAGTCAGAACACTAAGTCACCCATCACTAGCAGGACAAGGTTAGGATGAAGGAAAAACCTTTCTTCCCACCACCACCGGCACGACCAAGGGAAGCTAGACTACCCAAGTTCGCGAATTATACACCCCTTAATGCTAACAGAGGGGGATACTTGAGGAAGCTCTCAGTACAGATCTCTTGCCCACCCAGAGAAGGGCAGCAACTCCTAGAAATGCTAACACCACTAAACACTGTCGCTCCCATCAGAACTATGGACATACCACAGATGAATGTATAGTGTTGAAAGATAAGATTGAAGAGTTAATTCAGGCAAGCCACCTGAGACAGTTTGTGCACGGACAGTCCAGAACGACAAGAAGACAACGAGCCCTTGAACGAAGAAGGGAGCGACGAGGGAAACCCAGAAGAAGGACAGGAGAAAGGGCAAGAACCCCACAACAGACATCAACTTAACCCACGAATTAGAATACACGTGTTAGGGGGGTCATCAATACTATAGTTAGGGGATTCGCTGGAGGAGGATCGTCAGCCTCGGCTAGGAAAAAACACTTAAGGGTTGTGCAACTAGTAAACGTGGTGTCGGTGTCTATTTGGTGAAGGATGCCACCAATCACGTTCACCAATGCAGATTTCAAAGGGATTGATCCATTCCAGTATGATCCGATTGTAATCACGGTTGAGGTCGAAAACTTCTCGATTATGAAAATCCTAGTAGACCAAGGTAGCTCAGTTGACGTGTTATATTGGAGCACCTTCAAGAAGTTGCATATTCCAAACAATGAAATACAGGCATATGAGGACCAGATAATAGGGTTCTTAGGAGAGCGGGTAGACACCAAGGGTTATATTGACCTATACACTAAGTTTGGAGGAGAGGGGAGTTAAAATCTAAAACCGTAAAGATATGTTACCTGCTGATAGATGCGAACATGTCGTATAACGTGTTTTTGGGAAGGCTGTCATTGAATCTGTTAGGGGCAATAGTGTCAACGCCCCATTTGGCCATGAAGTTTCCTTTTCCTGTAGGCAACATCATCACGGTGCATGTCAATCAGAAAACAGTCTGGGAATGTTACGCTGCGAGTCTTAGAATCCAACCTCGGGGTCAAAGGTCAAGCAGGGTAGAAAAAGAGTTTCAAAAAAAAGCCATGTGGTGGCAATGACAAAGTTGGACCCTAGGCTGGAGGAAGTTAGGGTGGAACCCAAAAAGGAAACTTAATATGTGCCCTTAATGGGAAAAGACAGGGCACCTAGATAGGCACATCTCTGTCTAGAGAAGATGTCGACCAGCTCAGCCATACCCTCTAGAGAAATGCAAGTGTTTTTGTATGGACTACTGCAGATATGTCGGGCATAGATCCGGCTATTATCACGCATAGGTTATCAACATTTAAAGATGCCAGACCAATTGTCCAAAAGAAGAGAAAGCTAGGGGAGGAGAAGAGGGTGGCTGCACGAGAAGAGGCTGACAAATTGCTGCAAGCAGGATTTATCTTGAAGGCTCATTACACCACATGGGTAGCTAATGTGGTGCTGGTTAGGAAACCGAGCTACAAGTGGAGAATGTGCACTGACTACACCGACCTCAACAAAGCATGCCTGTCAACACTCGATTTCGTCCAGGTAAATAAACTAAAATTAAGAAAATAAAAAATGTGTCTACGATTAAATGAATAATCAAAATAAAAAAAATGAAGAAAATAATAAATAGAAAAAAATATATACACTTGATTAGTTTAGGTTTTTATTAAAAAAATAATAAATAATAAAACAAATAAAAAGAGGTTTGAATTTATCCATTTTTTTTACAAAACATAAAAAATAATAACAGTTAACAAAAATAGAAAAACAAAGTAAACAAAAAATAATAAAGAAAAGAAATGAAAAATCAAATAAATAATTAAATAATTAACATAAAAATAAAAACAGAATAATAAATAAAAGAAAAATACATAAAAAGAAATTGAAACTGTTTTAAAACTGCTTCTTTTAATTCATCTTTAAAATAATAATAAAAAAAAAGAATCAATCAATCTTAAAACTGCTCTGAACCATCCATGTTCTCATTTCACAATAACAAAAAATATAAAAAATAAAATATGACCGTTCTCAAACTGTTTCATCTCACGTTCATCTACACTTCATCTTTAATAATAATAAAAAAAAAGAGTCAATCTTTCAAAACTGCTCTGAACTACTTTCAGAATAAATAAAAAATTAAATAATAAAAAAAGATATTAACTTAAGTGGTAATTGCTCTTACACTACGAAGGAACTATTGAACACTTTGAGAGATACGAAAAAAAAAGAGGAAAAAAGAGAGAGAAAGTAGAGAAGAAGAGAATATTGATTCTCCTGTCTTACTATTCACAAACTGAGAAGCAATGAACTTTTGGAAAGGAGACTATCATTTTTGAAGAACACTCATAGGTATCATTTGTAAAGTTTAGATTTTCATATAGATCTTGAAGTTTGAAATTTGTAAATCTTGTGTTCTTATCTTCCTGTGAATTTTTTTTTATTTCTTCATCATTTCATTTTCATATAAAGATAAAAAAAATAAAGAAAGGAGGTCCTTTTGCTCTTTATGGCATTTTGTTTTTCTTATTTCTTAAATAATAAAAAGAATTCATCATCTTCCATACATTATTCTCTGTATTTTGTCCATATATTTTGTACTCCCAAAACCACTCCAAAACAGCCCCAAAACAATATCCGCCGTCACACGCCGTTCTTCCCGTGCCGCCATCGTCGCACCGGTCCGCACCACCTGACGCCGCCGCCACCGCACCGCCTGCCACTCCTCTTCGTCGTTGTTGCTTTGGGTTGGTAAACCTAACATGGGTTTGGAGTAAGGTGGTGGTGGCTTAGGGTTGAGGTGATGATGGCCTAGGGTTGTGGAGTTGGGGCCTTCTTAATCGCACCCCCCACATTATCATTGCACTACCAACCTAAAAATAAATAAAAAAAATGATTTTGGGCCTTTGGGGCCATTTCAAAACTACAACCTTTTTTTATTTGTGTACCTCCATATTTTAAGTTTATATCTTGCATGTTTTATTCTTTTTTATTTTATTGTATTATAATTATTATTTTTTTATTAGTTTAATAAAAATTAAATTGGATTACTAAAACTTTGTAAATAAATTTTTGGAATATTATATTTGTCAATAATGTTAGATATCAAATGGCCGCATGCGTCATACGATATTTAATATTATTATTCCAAGGTTTCTTAAATATCAAATGGCCGCACGCGTCACACGATATTTAATATAAAACTTTGGAAATAAAATTTTGGGATATTATATTTTCTAATAATGTTAAATAGCAAATGGTCACACGCGTCATACGATATTTAATATTATTATTTCAAATGTTTCTTAAATATCAAATGGTCGCGCGCGTCACACAATATTTAATATAAAACTTTGGAAATAAAATTTTGGGATATTATATTTTCTAATGATGTTAGATATCAAATGGTCACACGCATCATACGATATTTAATATTATTATTCTAAATTTTTTAAATATCAAATGGCCGTATGCGTCATACGATATTTAATATAAACTTTAGAAATAAAATTTTGGAATATTATATTTTTTAATAATATTAGATATCAAATGGCTATACACGTCATACGATATTTAATATTATTATTCCAAATATTTCTTAAATATCAAATGGCCACACGCGTCACGCGATATTTAATATGAAACTTTGGAAATAAATCATTTTAATATCAAATATAAAAAAATTAATTACAAAAATGTCACAAATAAAAATATCAA
>Ga0123340_1000862_pt1 | contig 23066 bp, 11 predicted proteins | sample SirMexnodulemix_FD_89961 | JGI IMG/M metagenome (GOLD analysis project Ga0123340, IMG submission 89961) | Root nodule microbial communities of legume samples collected from Mexico - Siratro Mexico nodule mix | ecosystem: Host-associated > Plants > Roots > Nodule | place: Mexico: Nepantla...
ATATTTGAAAATATTATATAATTTTTTAAATAAATTTATTGTTAGTTTTTAAATTATATCTATTGCTAACTAAATCTATTTGTATATTAAGAATTAAATTCATACTATATAACTTTTCTTCTCAATAATCACTCTTTTATTCAATATTCAAATTAAATATGTTGTATTTATTTTAGTTACACATTAGCAATAAATCACATATGTCAAACAAAAAAGAAGAGAGGAGAATATTAATCTCACTCAAATTGTGCAATATTCTCACTATATTAATTAACTCATTAATTAAAATATTAATTACACAATTTTACATAGTAAATTAAGATCCTGTCCTCTTTTCACAATTTCATTTATTTTTATATTAAATGGGAGTCACCATTTCTTCACAATGATACGTGTCTTCTATGCACGATTTATCAATATCTGAAAATAAAAAAAAAAATACACCTAAGAATTTAAAAAAAAATACACCAATTTCAGAAATTTACCTAAAAAAATATATATGACAAGAAAATTGTTAGCTTTATAGTAATTTTTGAAAATGCTGATTTTTTATTAGACATTTTTTAATTAAATACTTAAATAAAAGTAAATTTTTTAATAAAAATTAATAGAATAATGAAATTTGGTGTGAAGTATTTCCCTCCTCAGGTAAATTGAATAAGAAAAAATCTGAAAAAAAGAAAAGAAAAGGGAAAAAGGGATTGTTGGACACCGTGCAAATCAAGCATTTAGTCGTTTGTGATTTCAGGCGCCCTCTCTCTTCATTTGGACATTCTCTTGCTCACTCACTGCAACGGCGCCGGAGATTCGTCGCTTCTCTTCTCCACCGCCGCGATGGGCGCCAATTCCATGCTCTCGGAATCCTCTCATGATGTCGACGATCAGATCTCCCAGCTCATGCAGTGCAAGCCACTCTCCGAGCAACAGGTTCCTTTTCATTCCTTCGATCTGTCTCTTTTACCTACAAAAACGCTACTCACCTCTCCAATTTTCCTCGATTTGTATACTTGTTACCTTTTCACGCTCAATAAGAGTGCTGTTATCAGCGCGTGTGTTGATTTCACGTAATGGCGACTCAGATGTAATGATTCGTTGCTTTTTGACGCGATGTCGAACGATTTGGAGATTAGTGGTGCTTGTTCACTGAAAAACGATTTTGGGACGTGGAATCTGCTTGTAGGTGTTTTAGCATGTTGTTAGCAGTTTCCTTTGAAGAAGATTATCTCGATGTCCTCTTAGAGGTTACATCCCATGGATGTTGGATGTTTTGTTAAGCGTTTGGAGGGGGGCATATCTGTATATGAAACTGTTCGGTGCTGGAAATTTGATTTTTCGTGAACTGTCGCTACTTACCTACTATAGCATTAGGTAAATTTAAGAAGACCAAAGCTTAGACAGTTATTTTTGTATAACTAGGGTTGTTCTCTTATTAAAATTGGGCTTTCATCTTGATAATTAGTACAACAAAGGTTTGGTTTATAGGTCATGTAGGTTACCAAAGTGAAATTTCTGTTATGATTATACAACAACACCGAAGACACCTACTGTACTGTACTTGTCCCTTTTTGAATATAGTAGCATGTTGGTGAGGATTTTCTAAAGTGAGACATGGCTCAGTGTTGGCTTGCTATGGCTTTTGTTTCAAATGAAACTTAACACTGATTACGGTTGAAGATTGATTGGATTAATGGAAAGGAATGCTGGGGCTTAATGTATTGTAGAGTTACTACTTTAGTGGTCTTTTCTAGATTGTCTGTCTTTTTGCTGCTAGATTGCTTCATTTGTCTTTCCTTACAAAGGATCTTATCTCACTAAGTTTGTTTACGTGAAATGTTCTGAGATAGGAAAAGTGTCTGGATTTTATTAGTACCTGAGTGATGTGTCTCAGAAAAGGTTTTGCCATCATTTCATTATATCTTGATTGTCTATGTTTTGCTTGTTTTAAGTAGTCGTGTCCTTTCTTGGGGATCTATCTCAATTTTCAACTACTCCTTGTGGAATTATTACATTTGAGAAAATAGATATAAATAAATAAGTAAATAATAATTGTGTTTTCTGCTTTGTCTGTAGGTCAGAGTTTTATGTGAGAAGGCTAAGGAGATTTTAATGGATGAAAGTAATGTTCAGGTGCAACCCTTTCTTCCAGTCTTTTGACTCATTTTCAATGATGTCATTTTCTACTTCTTATTTCTTCAACATTGATTTTAGTTGCATCACTGCTGTTGATCTTCTGCTTGCTTGCCTTGCATGTATCTTTTGTTAAGTCATAAATGAGCGATTGAAGTTTGTTATTCTCAGTTTTTCCTATTTTCTTCCTGTATGTGGATTCAATCATTCATTCATCTAATGTCATTTCTATTTTAATCCCTGTTTACCGGAAGAGGATCTAATTCCTTCAACCTTTGAGGAAATGCTTAATTTTCTTGTGTTATATAGATGTTTTACGTCACTGTATTTCTGTGCATCTGTTAATTACTAGTTTCTTGTGTTGTAGAGAGAGACCACTAATTATTTTTTGAGGTTGTCTCTCCTGTATTGCAGCCTGTTAAAAGCCCTGTGACAATTTGTGGCGATATTCATGGGCAGTTTCATGATCTTGCTGAACTGTTTCGAATTGGAGGGAAGGTATAATTTCTGACTGTAGATTTGTTTTTGTTTTCAATCTTCTGTTTCAGCTGGGGAATGTCTTAAATAAACTAATTGAGACCTGTCAAAGAAAAAGCTTTTGAAGATTGAAGTGCATCAGAGGTATTGAAGAGTAAATTGTAAAATTCAGGAACTACTAATTAACTCCTCTGTGACCCTAATACTTTGTTAAAAGTTCCGTAACATTTTGATTTTTCAAATGCATTATGTGAAGATATATTTTTGTCAGCTTGTGGATAATATATTTGGCTGATTTTTTAGGTATGGATTCTAAATATACCTGTTTTGTTTACAGTGTCCAGACACTAACTACTTGTTTATGGGTGATTATGTTGACCGGGGTTACTATTCAGTTGAGACTGTAACTGTAAGTACAACCAAGACAAACTTGTTTGTTTTTCTTAACTTTTTGGATGGTTATTTTATTGAAAATTTGGTATTCACTATGTCCCCAAGCATCTATGTGGGGTCATATTTTTTTTTTTTTTTATATTCATGCATTAGGTTGGGAATTTGTTCTCGTGTGGTATTCAATGAAGTTTGGACAACGCTTTCTATTAGGTTGAAAATAGAAAATGGAACTATTCCCAAATAGCTAATAATTCAGGGTTTAGAATGTGCCGAAGGCACCTGATAATTGAGTAGCAGATGTTTTTCAACGTGTCAATATTTAGAAGGCTCACTGAGATGAAAGGTGTATTATATGCATTAAAGTTATAAGTTTTCATTATCTTACAATCATTTTTCAGTATTGGTTTTTTTTCAACTTGTGAATAACAGATAAAGTAGTTTCACATACAATTTTAAGTATTGTAGTGGTTTTAAAAAAGGTCATAAATTCTGTTGAAATCTCAAACCTGCAACTAATGTATTTAGTTGAGTTTCTTAGAGATGTTTCAGGATTGATCTTTTAATTTTGCTGATTTGGAGGTTTGTTGATGGTTGAAGCAACATAAGAATTTTCTAGATCTTGATAATTTATCTAGTAAATTTCCTTAAAGTTATTAGAAAGATGCTCACCTGTTTAGAGGATTGAACAGTTTCTCCTGGTTTACTTATGCAGTTATGCTATGATAGTTTATGAATGAGATGATAAAGTTACATTGATATTTATTTTTGTTTGATATTATTGTTTCTTAATTTGTTTTTATTGACAGTGTATGTTAGACATACTAATTTGATATTCTATCCAGCTCCTTGTGGCACTGAAAGTGCGGTATCCTCAGCGAATTACTATTCTTAGAGGAAACCACGAAAGCCGTCAGGTTTGTGCTTGAACTCTTTCAAATAACTCCTAGTTATTTGTGAATGGCACAGAAATCAGCTACTCTTGTATGGGTGTTTGATGATAAATTGTTTCTAAACATTTTTATCTGTGATTGTAGACTTGTATGGGCGTTTGATGTTCATTATCTGTTGAACTAATTGTTCCTTTTATCGTTTTTTAATGCAGATTACTCAAGTATATGGATTTTACGATGAATGCCTTCGAAAGTGAGTTTTCAACACCTTCATTTATAGGTTCTATGCAGTGAAAGTCATAGACATGAGATATTTCTATCTAGAGAAAGATTTGTTTGTGTAGGATGTTTTAGTTGATTCAATTTTATTATTACTATTACCATGATGGAATCACTCAAATTTCATTTTGGATAACTGTACAGAAATTTCCTTTTCCTTTCAACTGGAGAACTTGTTTAGCTAGTTTCTTGTTAGTTTAATGTACTGAACTGTAATTCTGGGATATGTGCATCTGAATCTTGCTGTTGATTTGGTATAATGTAACTTTTTTAAGCTGTAATTTTTTTGTTAATTCAGTTTTACATATTGATGGGTGTGACAGTTTGACATCTGGTAGTCTTAATACTTTGTGGTGACGTGATAGTGGTTGTTCGGTATAGAATATCGTACTGTTGCCTAATGTGCTATGTTCGCATTAACATAGGTAATGAATAAGTAATTCTGCCCCTGCTTTATATCCCAAAATAAAAATTATATAATTATATTAAATGTGAAAATTTTGGTCTAAATTGAAAGTGAGAGAACAGAATAAGGATACTTGGCTTCTAGCTTTTATACAATATGATTTCTTGTTTCTTTTTTCACTTTCAAATCATTTCTTGTTTTTTGTTATTTATGTGCAGGTATGGTAATGCTAATGTTTGGAAGACCTTTACAGACCTTTTTGATTTTTTCCCATTGACAGCGTTGGTTAGTATCTTTTCCCTACCCTGTTGAAAATTTAAAATATGGGGGAATTTTGGGAATGGATTGCATTATCTTTTTGCAATATCATAGGAGTTAAAAGTATTTGCCTTTCTATCAAAAGGTTCAAAGAACTCTGATGTCCACTTGTTTTACATGTGACATTTATCCTTAAACATGACATTACTGTTTCCTCAAGAAGTTAAAATCAACGTTATGCTAACATTGCTCCTTATATTATCATGTTGTACACCTGATCTCAGCTGTACTTGTCTCACAATCGATAGACTAGCCTAAATTTGTGTGCAAAATGTTTCAACTTTTAAGGGATATAATATAAAGTGATAAGTTTTTAACAAATATATGTAGTTGGTTAAGCATGAATATGGAAATATTATATTTCTAGATATGCAAGTTTTTTTAACACTTTCCGTCAAAAAATCTTTCTAATTTTCAAAACTAGACATGATTATCTTGTAATTTCACTCAACAGATATAATTTGTCTTTATTATGCTCTAAAATGTTAGATTGGCTATTGAACAACTATCATATTTTAGCTAAAGTTAGAAATTCTTAGTTAAAATTTTAGTTGGAGGCTTTTGATCATCCGAGTGCTATTTTAATATATTCCCTTCCAGGTTGAATCAGAAATATTCTGCTTGCATGGTGGACTTTCACCTTCAATTGAGACCCTTGATAACATACGGAACTTCGATCGTGTTCAAGAAGTTCCTCACGAAGGTCCCATGTGTGATCTATTGTGGTCTGACCCAGATGACAGATGCGGCTGGGGAATTTCTCCTCGAGGTGCTGGATATACTTTTGGCCAGGTAAGCACAGCTTGATTTCTTAATCAACTTTGTTGAATATCTTATTTTGAAGCACTGAGAGATCTATTATTGTTGTTATTTTGATTTTGATTCCAATTGACGTTATTTCTTTCAGGATATATCTGAACAATTTAATCACACAAACAGCCTCAAGTTGATTGCAAGAGCTCATCAGCTGGTTATGGATGGATTTAACTGGGCTCATGTAATTGTTGTGTTCTGATGTACTCTCCTTCATTTGCTCGCTTTAGAATTATTGGTTTAAAATCTTGGATGTGCATTGTTTTTGTTGGAACAGGAACAAAAGGTGGTTACCATTTTTAGTGCGCCTAACTACTGTTATCGATGCGGGAACATGGCTTCCATATTGGAGGTTGATGACTGCAAGGGCCACACATTTATCCAGGTATTATTCTGTCATTCAAAATATGTTTATGTGGTGACATACCGTGAACTTTAGTCTTGACCGTTGGATTGTCTGAATTTCTTGCAGTTTGAACCTGCTCCTAGAAGAGGAGAACCTGATGTGACTCGTAGAACGCCTGATTACTTCTTATAAAGTAGCTGTTGAATGTCATAACGGTGTATCATTGTTACCTCTACTACACTAATTTCAGGTAGTTGCGCGCATCCTCATCATGAGATTGCTGTAAGCATTTATATCCATGGATATACACGTTCCGTGCGTTTGGGGTTGTCCAAAGACTGCTTTCATGTATAGTCGGCAGGTAACTTTCCACTGATCTGTTACACTCGAGAACTTGCTGGGGCACTGTCTGGATAAGTCGCCAAGATGATGACTATGTCAGAATTCATATTGTTCCAGCAAAAATGTGGATATTTTTTGTTTGTTTTCCCGACCTTTTTTTTTCTTTTCATTCATGTTCAGTACCTCCCATTGGTGGCTTTACAAGCTATATGACTGGATTTTTTTTGTCTCGTGGACGTTTTTGCTAAGTTTTATCATTTTTCAGTTAAAGTTGCATGATAATAGTGATTCAGTTTCGTTGTTACTAATGTTCAACTTATCATTAACGCATATCCAAAGTTAGCCTCCACTTCTCACCGGTTGCTATCTTTCATCTTCTCATTATATTTTAATTGCTGTTCACATACGATGTTTGTCGTTTATATTCATATTAATTAAAATTAAAGTGCTTATGTAAAAATATAACAGTGGGTGTGATGTGGGACTATTGTAAGTTTATTAACAATTCATTAAAAGTAAAAATAAAATAAAGTTGAAAGGTATTGTTCCGGACATGAAATAAGAGTAGCAAGGCATGGCATTAATTGCAGATTAAAGTAATCTGAAGGCGAATTATCTGTTAAGAGATCTTTACATTTTCGCTCAAAGATCGTAAAAACTCGTGTAACATCAAACTTAACCGTGTGGAAACTGATGTTATGTTCCTGGATGACATGATCTCTGGCTATACAGAAGTTTTCCAAAAATAGTAAGCGTGTCATCGCAAACTCAAGTATGAAAAAAGCGAGGGCACTAAGTCAACTACAGACCAGGCAAGACCTGCATACTGAAGAAATCTAATTCCCGTATCAACATCGAATGCCTTATGCCGGGAAAGGAGCTTTTGCAAGTAACCTTGTTTGAGCTTATCAGTCTTTTTCAGAGTGGCAGATCCATTCAATGAGGGTATATAGCTGGTTGATTTTATTGGGATGCCCAAGGTGTTTGCTACCATAGGAATGGTCCATTTAGCAAGAGCCTTGCTGCAGAATTTCACAGTTAGAATTGTGGGTATGCCCACCAGCATCCTTCCCGCAAATACAGGCATAGTCAGTTCTGACGAGAACAAACGAGGAACGTTGGCATGGTGAAATTGATGGTATGTTTGCTGTACTCCAGCCACCTGAAGAACACCAGCATTGCGTAAAAACAGATTATTCATAGTTCCGATTTATTTTAATTTTATTGGAATAAATTTTATTTATTTAATGTGATTGAAATATATTAATGTATAAATAAATAACTTTAGAACCAAAAAATTGTTTTAGTCAAGAAAATTTCTTAGACATAAACTATTTTTTATTAACTCAAAAAAAAAAAACACATTCTGATGCAAAAAGATTATTCAAATTTATAATAAGTAAATTTTGTTGAAAAAGAAATCAAACTCTTAATGGCTAAAAATTATGCACCAACTAAAATATTACTCCTGAGTAGTTAAAAAAAATAGAGAGTAAACTATTATTGAGAAATTATCAAGTTTAAATTAAATGTTATAATTTTACTCAGTAACTTTTGAAGTAATAAAGTATAGAAGTGTTTTAGAAAATAAAGTTTAAGTACGAGAGCTGCACCCTAATTATATATTATATATTTAGTTATATATTTAGGTGTAGATCTTCAAAACTCATCCTCTAATGTGCCAATATATATAGTATATAGGTGGGATACAAACTTACCTTCAAACTGGTTTCATACGGTTAAGTTTCACCTAAAATCTACTTCTAAAATGGATATTGTAACGAGTTTATAGGACTTATCGTGCTATCCCCCTTCTCTATTCTCACAGTCAAATGTTCAATCCTTAACATAAAGAGGTGTTAAAGTTCACATATATACTAGAGATATAATAAAATTATAATATATAAGTAGGTATAAATATCATTTTTTTAATTGATTTATGGTAATACTTTTTAATTGAAATTTATGATGGAAAAATAATAGAAAAAATATTTGAAAGGATAAAGCTTCTAAGCTGAATAAAATAAAAATAACGAAGAATATGTGATAAAGGAAGACATATGACATGGGTTATATGTATTATTATGAAGTTTTAATTTAAAAATGACATAGAGAAAAATAATAATGCATTAATGTGATAGGAACTACATTATTGATGGAATTCAGACTTAGGGAAATGTCTAAATTTTAGTTGTTATTGAAGATGAAATCGTTTAATCCCATTCAGAATAAGAGACATGTCTACCAGAATAATATATACTTTCTTCAGTCTTAAATATAGAGAAAAAAATTGGTGTTGGTCTTAAATATAAACAAACCTAAACTATTTTCATCTTATTTGACGAGACAATCTCTAAAATGACCTTCGCTTATTTAGACTAGATAAGAACTAGATACATGTTCAAAGAAGTACAAATTAAAGAAAATATTTATCTTTTAAATGAAATTAGTACAATTAAATGTTACTGGCTGGCATTTTTAATTAATATGAATTAAGTTTTTTTATTATATTCAAACCAGACAGTATAAACTTAAAGGGAATAGTAATTCAATTGACCAAAAACATAAAACAACTCTTCTCTGACTCTTGGCATGTTGAGTTGACATTGGAGAACTATAAAACCAAATCCTGAGAGAGAAATTGATCCTAACTACCCCAAATAACCCTACTACAAACTCACACCTGCCCTACACACAGAGATAGCATTCTTGCCAACTAACTAAACCAGTCAGATTTTAAATTCTGATCTGGTGTTACTGCTAATATTGAAAGTTGTCCAGAGCTGGTCAATTACAAATAACTAAAACAGACAAGGACATCTTTAGGTCTATGAAATGACTCTAATTGAGTGCTATATTCCAAAATCCTGTTTTCACTACTTATGTTTAATTGTTTATCCTTATACTAAGAAGATGTTAGTTAATCTTGTGTATATTTATTCACAATGAAAGAAGAAAAATCAAACAAATTTAGATGATGTCTAAGGGTGAGATAAGAGCTTACAATTCCCAATGCAACACCATTGAATGCAGTGTGAAACTCAAAGCTTGGAGTTGGAAGTTCAGGTGTAGGATAGGCAAAAAGCAAGAGGAAGCTCAAGACAGCCCAAAAGGATGTCACTGCAACAAAAACAGATTAACCCGATAGAATATTGTCAAGATCACAGAAATTAAAAGGTGGAGAAAGTTCTACGTAAATTACATAGTTTTAATCATTCCATAAGCAAAAAATGCTTACGAAATAAGGGTGGGAATCCTAAATACCTTGAAAATATAGTTTTTTTAATTAGTTAATGTAAAAAAATAATCTAGCTTCTACAATCTGAACACCAGTAAATGCTGTGGTTATTATAATAAAGGATGAAATTATCATCTGCTGCATTTATTGATTAGAAGTAAGAATACCATTTTGTCCAGAGATCACAAAACTGTCTATGTGTTCATGAACCGTAAGCCAAAATGCAAGGACAACGAATCCAATAAGAAGGCCAGCAACAACATCAACCACACTATGCATGCCAAGATAAATTCTTCCTGCAAAAATAACAAATAAAAAATAATTGTTTTGCAGTGAAATAGACCAACAAGAAGAAACTACTAATGATTATAGATAAAGCAATACAAGACCTACCTAAACCAATGAGAAGCACCAGCATGCAGGCAAGAGAAATTCCAAGATAAGTAACATAGGCACCTTGAATTTGAGAATGAGTCAGGACATAATGCAGAAGGTAGCTGAGAAACATCCGTTCCAAGGAAAACAATCCATTAATGACAAGCACAAAGAGTTTAAAGCAAAGGTTTCGTCTCTCTCAACAGATAATCTGACACTGCAAATGCATTTCCACCTCAAAACTTTTTCAATTAATTTTTACTTTCCTTCCTTGGACCACAAAATACATAGGAAAAAAAGTAAGTTTAACCACCTAACTTGACTTATAAGGCATGGCCATGTCAGATTACGTTTCTAACATCTCAACAACCACCTTGCCACACACTAGGAACCTTTATGATATGACACAAACACTCACTCACTCTAAGGACATGCCTCAGCATACTACGTAGGATGGCATAGAAATAAAAGCAAATAAAAACAAAGAACAATAAATACCCAGATAAGCAAACTGTGTTGAGGGTGTGAGAAGAAGGCAATCCATATTCTAACGCATTCTCTTCCTCATCTTTTGTGGCAGTTACTCTCTTGACAGGTGGAGAAGCAGGTCTTGGAGCTGAAACCACATCCTGTTGTTGAGTGACAAATACCACAAGCATTTAATATAACAAATGGCCGAATCCAACGTTGAATCAAATCATTAAATACAAGTGAACAAAAACACATACCTTTATGCAGTTGCCAAGATAATCACAAAACGCCATCAACAACGTCATCTGCCTCGCCAGTTTGCCATGTCCACTCTACACAAACAAAATATAATTCTTTTTTCAAAGCCAAATTCTCAGGTGACTCACATCACCAACATCACATGTAGTTCGTACCCAGAATAGCAGCGGGAGAAAACCAGTGTAGAAGGGCACAGAAACGACGCAAGACAACCCTGAGAAAAGTGCATCCAAGAACCCAGACCCGTAACTCTGCACCCCAGAAAGAAAAATTAAACTCGTACACCAAGAAGTTGACAAAGCTCCGAGCTTTGGGTGAATAAAAAACTATGTTTAAATCGAAGGCAATTGGGGTGGAATCTGAGAGTTACCTGGATCTTAAGGATAACAGGGGTTTGAGTTTCAACATAATAAGAAACCCAAGGTTGAAAGAAAGATCTAAGCTTCCGAGTAACGTCGAGGTATGAAGCAGAAACAAGCCAGAAAAGTATTCCACCCAAAACCGCACCTTGCCACACTGCTGCACCCTCACCCTCCATTCTTCTTCTTCTTCTTCTCCCTCCCTCCCTCTTTCTGGGTGTTCGTTTGGGGAAAGAGAAAAAGAGAGGAACCCAAGAAGAAAAAGAAAGGAGACTCGCAGGAAAAGGGATGGTTGAATCAAAACGGTATTCTTCATACAATTCAACTTCATTTATTTCTTTCCTCCAAAATAAACAAAAAAAAATGAAAAACTTTGTTTTTATTTATTTTCCATTTGCGTTGAATAATATGAGAAACAGGGAAGATATTTGTGAGCCATGGATTTTATATTCTTTGGACTAAGGTCTACGGATTCGGTGGAATTTGGCTGGCGGAAAACAGTGTTGCCTGAAGAAGAAGAATCAAATTTCAACGCGTTAACGGTAAAAAATAATCTTCTTTTTCTTCTTTCTTTCGAGCAAATTCTATTAGTGAAAAAGGTTATGGATCCTGTGAAGCACTGAAAAGGTAGTCCATTGGTGAAACCTTCAAATTGACCGTCAGATATATTAATAAAATAATCAACGACTAAGATTGTTTCTTTCTTACATGTTAACATCATTTCGGCAAATTACATTTATTTCCTAGTATAGAGATTGATATTGTGGATGTTTAAGAAGATAGAACGAGTGCTCTCTTTATGATTATGATTTATTTAAGGAGTGACTGATAAGTAATTATTTAATTAATAATCATTGATAAAGAAATAATATAAATCTTTCCAATCAGTAAAAACTTAAAATGTGGAATTCAAAATTCAAGTTCTTTTAATATTTTAAGCGTAACATCTTATTTTGAAGTCTTGTTAATGTTGTGCATGATGTAACATTTGTCCATATGTCATGCAATCTTTATTACAAAAAAATTTATAAATATTTTTATAGGTCCGAAATAGATCCTACAATTTAATATTTTTTAAATATTTATTTTGTTTTCAATAAAAGATATTGTAAATAAGACCGCAATAATTTTCTCTCAGCAAATAATTTATGACTCATATTATACTATTTCTTTGAAATTATTACTAGTATTAGTTAAGAAGAATTTCCAATTTTAAAAACTTACAACAAGTAATAAATGGTACATACTTTTAAAAAAATAGTTTTTTAAAATAGTTTTGTTAAAAGGAAAAATTATAGAGAGAATATGAGATAGCTAAAATAAGATTGTTGATTGTGATTGATAACAAACTGACACCCTTCACATAATAGGCTTAGTTGGATGACAGATGGGATGCAATAAATGGCATTGAAAGTTTGGAAGATACGATGTTCCCTCTTATGTCGTACTTAGGCCACTCAAAATCATATTGGAAATTTCCACTACACTAATAATCCACGCCAATTGCTATTTATTTTTTCTTTTTGGTAAAAACACTCAAGTTGCTACGATGAGGGTGGAGTCTATTCACATTGCTACCAAAAGTATATATACATTTGAATTTGTTTCATATTCAGTTTTTAGCTCTCATTTCTTTTATCGTTAACCACTAATACAAGTGTACCTTGTTTACTACTCACACTTTACTTACGCGTGAAGCAATAATTAAAATTTTTAAAACAAAACTTATATTTAAAAATTGTTTTGATATTACTTTGAGACTTAATTAAATTATTAATTTGAGTATTTTTCAATTGAGTTTTTATTTATTTTATTAAATATTTAAAAGTTTTATATTTTTAATAGTTTTTATCATTTCATTTTCTGAAGTGACATGACTGTTATCTTATTTTATTATTGTATTTACATTGTAAAAATATGAGATATTGTAATTAATATAAAGTTATATTATTTTTAACAAGTGACTTTTATTGCATTAAAAAATGTGTTGGATAAAAATCTCATCATATTTTTTAGATAGTTTTTATGTTTTCAATTAACACAATAAAAGTTACATGTCTTTCTACATTGATTATAATATTGTTTTATGTTAATCACCAAAACATTTCATAATATGTGAAAATAAGTAAGTAAAATGATTGGAGGAGATAACAATTACCTCATCCAATTAATGAAAAATTAAATGACAATTCAATTAAAAGATATAAAAAATTTGAATACTCACTATAAGAAAAAATTAATAAAGACTTAATTAAAACTATTCAAATTTACAAGAGGTTAAAAGCGTAATCAAGCTTTATTCTTTAAGGATGAGTAATCATATTTAACATCAATATATCTTAATTTAAAGTTGATGTATCATCTTTTTCTTCTTCTTAAACATATCTTTTTGTGATGTAATTTTTAAAAAAATTGGAAAAATATATTAGTTTAATAAAAGGATTTGAATCCAATAACTTTCTTAAAACACTTTATGAAACTTATCACCACTATCAAAGAGATAAAATATAAAATGAAAAACATAATGGAATAATATATGATGAATAATACACCATCTTAGAAATATTTAAGTATAAGTGTCATGCTCATTCACCACTTGAAAAAACTCTAGTAAATAAGAACTCAAGATATCAAATATGTTATAAAACTCTAATTCTCATTAAATTTTGCTAAGATATATTGATATGTAATGAAAAAACACCTTTATTTATATGGTGAGGTAAGGGTTCAATTTTTTTTTAAGAATGAGTCAGAAAAGTAAAGTAGACTTTAATCAATGATGAAAAAATCACTTAGTTAAAAATGACATCTAATGATGGATGAAGCGGTTGTAACTCCATCTTTAATGCAATTGTTGAATTCATAAACTAGTTTAACTATTGAGTATTTAAGTTGGTTAATGTATATTTGCATTTCATTCCAAAATAAATTAGATGCTTCCATAATACAACCACTATATATAAATAAAGAATTTTATAATTTTTACAAAAAAGATATTTTTTCTTAACTCTTCTTTAAATTCCTTTAGTTTTTCTATTCTCATTATTTTTTTATGTTATTTTCAATTTTTCTTATTTTATATATATTTTTTTATATTTCATGTAACAGACTATTTCAAATATTTCTTTTTGATTTTGTTGGGATCTCACATAGACTAGAGATGAGGCATTTCAATAGTTTATAAGTGGATGCATGTCTTACCTTTTAAGTCGATTTTATAAGTTTGAGTCAGACTTAAAGTTCACTTCTTGATATGGTATCAGAACCTATCTTAGCAAGGTTGCTGGGCCACCCGCAGTCGGGCCGTTATCGAATCATCCCTTGCATATAAGTTTCACACTCGAGTTGAGGAGTCTCGACGAGAAAGGAAGTGTGTTTGAGATTTCACATCGATTAAAAAATAAAACATTTCAATAATTTATAAGTTTATGCATTATCTACTATGTTTTTTCTATAGTCAAGAGATTTTTTTTCTATCATTATTGTACTTGGTCAACCAATGATTTGTTTTTTACCCCTTCTTTATCATATATAAGATTACAAGACACGATTCTTTAAGGTTGTTCTTAAACACAAGTTTGGATTATATTGAAAAAAAGAAAACCTCGTGATGTATAGTAACTGACCCAAATTTGAAGGAGATGAAAATGTTGAGAATTTTGGATAAGTTGTTGTATTATCTCACCCACGCTAAAACTTCTCAAATACGTGTTTACCTTTCTACTCCTCAGCATTCATTTTTGAGTAGTATGTATTTTTCTTAGTCTGTCTTTGTTGTATTTAATTTTACTTAGTTAAGTTTTTCTTCGTTATGCAAACCATGAATCCGCAACCCTTTTTTCCATAAACAATATGTTGATGAATCTAAACACAGCTAAAATGCTACCATCCACCTCTGAAAGATGAAGGGCTTTTTAGCCACCTAAGTCACCTTCATAATTTAACATTAAATCTTTCTTTTGGTTTCTGAGTTCATAATTCAAAAATTTACAAATCACTCGATTTAAAATCTTCCGAATCAAACTATACAGAAGGATATTTTTACAGAGGAGCAGGAAAAAATTACAGAGGAACACGAATAGAAGAAATATCACATAATGACTAAATGGGCTTGACCATACAAGTATCCATATATAGCCAATGTGGGCTTCATGACTCAAAGTTACTTTGAATTTCTGTTGCACTCAACACACCTTCTATTTATGAGTATTTATTTGTATTGTATCATTGAATTTAACATATATTAATATTCTAGAAATTTTTCAAACTTTCTTATTGGAAAAGTCTAAATTTTCGGTATGTTAGAAAATATCATGGATTGTCCAAGTTTCATCTACAGTTTTTTTGTTTTAAATTTTACAATTTAAAAATACTTTTTAAATCTAAAAATATATTTAAAATTATACAAGCAAAAAATATATTTTAAATTGTATAATTTAGAATATGTTTTTTAAATTGAATAATCTAAAATTACATTGTAATTTTTTTTATACATTTTCGGATTATGTAATTTAAAAATATAAAATATATTTTTTTAGATTGGATAATTCATAATTATTTGGGAAATATATTTTTGAATTGTAAAATTTAAAAATAATATCTTCAAATTTTAAAAAATAAATCTGAAACATAAATATTTGAGTGTTTCACTTAACATACCTTCTGAGGAGTCTTCTGAGGCGGAAAACAAAAGCACCGTAAAACACCATAACGTAAGAATCGCTGAATGAGTGAAAGCAAAATTTAAGCAATTGTGAATCAGCCTCGCTATATCAACTTTTTAACTGTTGTAAAAATAAAATAAAAACTATTTCATGTGCTGCGGATTGATCTTCATGTTTGACTTTTTTTTCTTTTTCAAATACTGTAGCTCATATTCTTAACAAATTTAAAGACTAATTAGTTGACTAATAAGTCAATCGTAAAGATTCTTTGAAAATAAGTTATAAATTATGAAAATTGAAACTATTACCATTAAAAGTAAGGGACTGAGGAAAAATTAGATAGATTAGACTTGGGCAACTAGGCTCAAATTGACTTCACTTGGATTTGGGTTCACATGAGTTAATTCTGATCCAGCTAACTTAGATCCGATCTTGCATAAGTTCCATAAGGTATTATTACTTGGATTTGGTTTGATTCCACATTTCATAACTTGAAAATAATATTATCTAAAGTAAATTAAAAAATTATAAATATAAAATGCAATTTTTTAAATAACTTTGACATAAAAAAATAACATCAATCAAATATTAATATTTAATATTTATATAATTTTTAAATTTGATGGTAATTTAGGATATGATAATATGATATTTTGGTTCTATCATTATCTCATACCAGTAGTCTTGCGGTCTCATTTGATAAATAATCACGTGTTTAATTAAAAATATATTTGAATTTAAATATATGTTTCGATATAACCATTTTTTTCTCCTTCTAACATCTCAAATACATGTTTCAATAAAGCCAAATTTCAAAATCACGATTCATATAGAAAAATAAAATCGCTTTAAAAGGCATCGAAAACAACATTTTGCAGAATTGAAATTGATAAACCGACTAATTGATCATGATTTCAAGATTTCCAATTTGTAACAGTGTTCAGCAATGTTTGAAACAGATTCAACGCAGAGTAGATGGATAAGAAGTAAACACTTCTGTACTAGCGTTTGAAATTTTAGCTACTTACATAACACTTTTCAAATGAGATTGTGAAGAAGAAAAAGGTGATGCACATATCAGACAAACAACTGGCATAAGAACGTGAGTTTTACACTTCTTTATATCAGTCCAAAGCAGCCAAAAGGTACCCAACAAACGAGGCACAAATCCAGGCTATTTCAATACAAGGAACCCCAAAAGTAACATTCCATGGACAACTGATACCCGACACACACCTATTATGCCCCGAATCACATGGCAGAGAGACACAATTAATAGTCTAAATCTGTTATATATGCCCAAAATCAGTAATACACAATTACAAAGCAATCTACATATATTTTATATGTTAAGTAACAGTTAGCATTACGAAGAGCAAGCTATTTAGCAAAACTACAAACGAGTAGTCCAAGATTTGGGATGATCATCTATGCAAGGGTGATCTCCAATCTAGATCTTCTTGAGGGTAGTCTTTGTGGAGTTCCTTGGGGGGTATGAAGCAGTCCATGGACAGGCCTTGCACGTTGAATGCAACATCATCAATGGTCCATGACTCTTCCAACCGTGTGACGGCAGGGCCTGTTTTTAGATTGTCCCCAAACCTTGTGATGATCACGGTCGAATGGCCAGCATGTGCAATCATCACACCATCCACCATTCGGTAATCATCAATTTTTGTTGACATTGTGGTCTCCCAATACGTGGGGTGTGTCCCAGGGGATTGAATCCTGGTGAGGTAAGAGTCCTCTAGGTGCACCAGTAGCCCATTTCTCTGGCTGAAGTAACCAAATGCAACGTGCTTGATCATCTCAGCAGTGTTGTCACTCCGGTCAACCAGGTCCTTCTGATCTGCTGAAAGCTTTAGCACGAAACAATCCATGCCTGAGATTTGCTTTTCTCCCATGTATTGTGCCGCACAGAATACAGCAGACACTGCCAATGGGTCCAGTCCCTACAAGAAGAGTACAAGTAAATTGTGGTTTAAGGGTGTGGCACTCACACAGCCACTCACATCACTACTCAGTGGCAAACAGCAATGCCTCCACCTTAGATGCTCATCAAGTCAAATCACTATACTACACATCACGTAGTTCTTCATGGTGGACACTAGAGAGGTACCACATGGTCCAAACCCAACTTTTCCCCACAAAATACTTTATAATTTGACTGTAACACTAAATTCAGTTCTCTGATTTTACTTCATTCCCAACTTTGGTTTAGAGTCTGATAGAATTCATCATGACAGAATTAATTATCTGAAGCACATGTTTGCAATATGGTGATTAAAACAACAAGATCTTAGTCATCTTCGAAGATATATATATTTTTTTATAAGAGAATCTTGAATAAGTAGGTCATGCCAAAATAGTCACACGTGGTCATACCGTAGGTCCCTCCATAAGTAAGAAAAGGAAACAGAGGAATGTGGTTAGATCCAACAAATGAAGGGAATTTCTTAGGAAACAAAGATCCATTATATTGGCCTGTAATGTGTGGAAATTTTTTCGAATATTAATTAAAAGGAACCAAACCCCTCAGCAACCAGCATTGATGAATTTTAAAAAGGAAAGTTCAAAAACGTTAATTTAATTAGGATTGCACATCAGTTACATCAGAGATTTAATTTCACTAACACTTCTGTCATGCACCGCTCATTTCTGAAGTGACTTGTGCATTCATAACTCTTATTTCATGGTCAAGGCTCGATCAAGAGCCACCATAATTTAAAATTCTCTCTCACTATACTGGAACTCGGATCCGATAAACACCACCAACCACACTATTGCAATTAAATATCAACAAATCTTACTTAACCCAAAACAATATAGTACTGCTACCTAGGAACAACATCATCAACACATAAAGAGACAAAGACACTCCACTAACTATAATTTATTAAAACAAAATATCATGGTGAAACTATTGATCGGTTCAGATTACTATAGTTTATGATCTTGCCAATTTTTACTTTTAGTTTTTGCATGACCTCTGTTTAAATCTTGATTTAATTATATTTTCGGTCATTTAAGATAAATTTAATTTTAATTCTTTAAATATGATTTTTATTTTTAAATATTATATATTAGAGACTTGAGTAATTTAACTATTAAAATCATATTTTTTTTTTTCAATTTTTAAGAGATTATCTTTGTCAGATTCATTTCGATAACCATATTCAACGCTTAAATAATAAAAAAAATTAATAGAACTTGAAGACATGTAATCTTAAAAAAATTAAAGATTGCACTTGCCTGAACGGCGCGTCGAAGGGGACGGACGCCGCCTTTGGCGGCGTGTGCGCCAATCCAAGGAGTGTGGCGCCAAGCGACGGTGCCATCACTGCCGGCGACAACCTTCTGAGCGGCGACGACGAGCTCAATCTGCCACTTGTCGGGGAGCATTTGCCATATGACAAAGCAGCCTCTCTCGGAGACTCCGGTGTTGCCGACGTCGTCGACGACCCACATTTCGACCTTACCTGTGGCGAAGACATTTCTGACGGTGGAGTGGAGGTTGCGGCAGCCGGTGGCGGCGGTGAAGTGTTGGATGATATACTGAGCGGAGGAGGAGAGCTGGTTGAGGGGGGCTTGGGGTTTGGAGTGAGGAGGGACAGGGAAGAGAGGGCAAGCGAGAACGCTGAGTAGGATCTTGAGGTCGGGTTTCTTGTGGAAGAAGTGCATCTTTATCCAGTTCCAGTTCCGCCATTTCTTGGAGGAGCTGCTTCTCTTCTCTTGTTCGTTTATGGGCTCTTCCGATAATGTCGCAAGACGACCCATCTTCTTCCTCAGATCACTCTCTCTCACACAGAGGCTGTGGAATGGGCTAATGTATGTAATATATATGCAAACACACTCCCACTCTCAAAAGGAACACCTTCTAAACACACGCATCAAAAGTGCGTGTCTGTGACACACCATCCACCCAACCCTAGTGATCAAAAATTCTAAATATAATAATTATTATAATGAGAGCTACATATTTATTTATCATAATCTATTATTTAATTATATATTCTTTTAACATAAAAATTAACTAATTTATTTGAATGGATTGTAAAAAAACAGTTAGTAATTAGTTGTAACATCATTAAAGTATTAAGGTTGTAGCAGGACACACATATCGTGTATATTAAGGATCCGAGGTCCTGCCACGCATTAAGCATGAGGATTTATAGAATCAGTGTTGGATGCTTGGAACGAGTCTTCTGGTTCACTCGGTGTTCTTGAGAAGGGTTTTGACTCATAGTGGAACTGTTGCTGGTTAACAGCTTTATACCAGTTATTCCATGCTTTCTTTTTCTTTTGATTGGAGGAAGTACCATGCCATGAGCAAATCCACGTTCCTCACACAACTCTTCTCATAATTCTCAATAATAATAATAATAACACTACTATTTGTTATTTATACAGACTAAAGTGCATCATCATTGTTTATTTTCAAATGGCCAAACGCACGTTGTGCATGTCACGTGTTGTGCATCTTTTCTCCCGGTAGCGATGGAATGTGCAAATGCTACAAGTATGGGATGCAAGCCACAGTGTTTGTACAAGTATGAGAAGGACACGCTCAATTCTTAACAATTACTTTCTAATCACCTAATGAATTATTATTAAGAGAGTAAATTAAGCTTAATAGATAGAGATAGAATGAATTATTAAAAGAAAAGTATAGTATAGTAGGCGCGTGGGATTTGAAGTAAGAGTGTGGTGGGGTGGTGTATTTGGTAACCTTGAGGAGAAGAAGGAGCTTTTAAGGGAGGCAATGGCAAAAATGGTATGCGATGCAATGCTGTTGACGTGTCCACATCTTCCACCATTTTCAATAATTCCTTTTCTGGTAGTTCGGTGCCATTTTCACTTTCTTTGCTTTCTTTTGGTTCCTAATTTTTTGGCAAAGATTTAAGTGTCTTCAACTCACGCACTAATGTTATACGGTTGCATTTATTGTTCAGATTTTGAGAAATGTAAAATGGAGTCAGTGGCTAAGCCTCAAGAAGAGAATGAAAAAAAATGGTGGGACAGGTAGCTCTGTGTTTGGGAAATGGCAACTTCTAAACTTCACTTCATAGGATTAGGAGTTCCAACTAAAATGGAAGAAGAAAGTTGTTGACCAAATACATATTTTGGATTATGCAATTGCCACTAACACACAGACAAATGCGCATTAATTTCATCTATTAGGTGGAAATCCAATGCGATAGCGACTTCAAGATCTATATGGGATATCTCAAAAATTGAGATAAGTTTTTTCCGGTAAAAAATTGTATTTTTTTTTTCTATATAGTACTTATTTCTTCAAAATTTAATGATTTCTTATGTTTTTAATGTCCGTAGAAATCTAAAAAAAATGAATATTCAGAAGATTGCGAAACTTCAGTATTCAGAAGAGAATTTAATATCATTGCTAAACTTCAGTATTCAGAAGAGAATTTAATATCATTGCTAAACTCGATAAGAATAGGATGTTATATTTTTATTCAAAATTATAATATAATTCAGATTAATTTTTTTTTCTTCTTTTGAATATACGAATTAAATATGTTTGTACTATAAACCAATAGAGTAGTTATAGTCTGTAGAATGGCTGACTTTTTATGACATGTGGCCCACACACAATTAATTTTGTCGTATCTTCCCACTTTTATTATTTTTCAATAGGTTAGAATTTATTTATTCTCTTGTCAACAATTTCCTTTAAATGCGGAATTATATGATAAACTACGATATTTTATAGAGTGAGACAGTTTTAAATATTATTTTTATTCTTTTTGTTTTCACTTTTTTTTATATTTAATTGTTTCGATTTCCTTATTTCTTTATCATTTACAGATAGAATATATTGAAATTAGTTTTTTAAGGTATGTTTGACTTCTTAAATACTAACTTTTGTGGATAAATTTGTGTTAATAATATATTTATCTACTTATTCAGTTTATTTAATCAAAACAACTTTTTTTTTTTGTTCAGATAAAATTATAAGGATATTAATTGTTCAAGTTAAGGTTTTAAGGGGGAAAATGTCTCTATATACAAGAGTACTGACAACTTACTGGGGTAAGTGGTTCTAAATATGTTAAGATCTGAAGTATGGTGAAAATGGTTGGCAAAAACAATAATTACTCTTGTAAAAAAAACAATTAGAGTACATTAGATCTCATGTATAAATTGATAAGAAGTGTAGAACTCTTAATAACTCCTTGTATTAATAAGAGTGATCATTGGTCAAATTAAATTGCTTTCGGATACAATCTAATCAATTTAGTATATTCTAAATTTATTATTTCAAAATTTATATAGGATCATTTAATTTAATAGGTTAGTCAAATATGAATGGTTTGTGTGGGAGATTAATTTAGGTGGATTATTCGGATTTAGTTTATATTAAGTCAATTTTTGTTATAAAATATACTTCTATTTTAGTTTTAAATGAATGAAACAAATATATTAATTATTTACTAAAAAATTATATGAGTAATTAAAATAATTGTTTTATAATAAACTATGATTTTATATAGTTTACTATTAAATTTAAAAAAACGACCATACTAAAATAAAATTGAAAATTTTTAAAATATATTTATGAATTTATAAATATTAAAATATTATTTTTCGGATTGGATTGGGTGTTTAAAATTATAATTTTCTTTCTCTAAACTCTAAATCTGACTATTATTATTTATTTTACTTAATTTTATTTAGTTAATATTGCTTTCTCTTCCAAACCAAACCTCTTAATAACTCAATTTTATAAGTTCTTCCAAACCGATTTATTTTACTTAATTTATTTTATTTTAGAATATTAATTTTATCAAGTTAAGATTTGAAGGAAAAAAAAGTTGCTGTAACTTTAGAGTGGTAACAACTAATTAGTTAAGTGTTTCTATATTCGGTGTTAAGATTTTGAGTTTAATTTTGGTGAATTAAGAAAAACGAATTACTAAATATGGTGAGGAAAATCAATAATCACTCTGCATCAGTTAAAAGACAATTAGATTATAGTAGTATAAATTGACAATCTATCTTACAAAAAGAGTAGAACATTTCATAACTGCTCATTCTAGGTATGGAAAAAATAAGAAATTTATTTGAGAATGAAGAAGGCTCCAACTAGAAGTTATGTCAATTATTTCTGCTTTTTATTTTAGCACCACATAATTTTTTCCCTGTAGCGCCACAGGTGTGGCAAAACTACAACCTGGTCAAGTATTTTAGATTATATAACTAAAAAATAATTCAGAAATATATTTTGAATTATATAATACAAGATTTTAATCTATAATATATTTCACATTAAAAAATATATTTTAGAT
>Ga0123340_1000863_pt1 | contig 23056 bp, 6 predicted proteins | sample SirMexnodulemix_FD_89961 | JGI IMG/M metagenome (GOLD analysis project Ga0123340, IMG submission 89961) | Root nodule microbial communities of legume samples collected from Mexico - Siratro Mexico nodule mix | ecosystem: Host-associated > Plants > Roots > Nodule | place: Mexico: Nepantla...
AAAATATATATATATATATATATATATATATATATATATATCAAAGGCAATGAAATCAGTCAGATGTATAGATTTAATTTTTATCATGATTAACTTAAAAAATTAGTTATAAATCTATCCTGTCGTCTTTCATTTATAGTATCATGATTAACTTAAAATATATTTTTATCATGATATAATTTTTTTTTATAATTTTAGTCCATTTATAGTATCTAGTTTTATTTAGGGATATTTTTGTTACACACTTTCTTTCTTTAATGCTAATAAGCAATTGGACAATCACATTTCACTTTCTTTTCTTCCAAATATATATTCATAAATTAAACAAAATGTAAATGTAAAAAATAAAAAATGCCAGTATTATTTTGAAATAAATAATTTAAAAATTGAAATAAATATATATTATAGTTTAATAAATTTACACATATCACTAAAAATTATATTAAAAGATAACATTTAAAACAATTTTTTTTCTCCTTGCATAGCGCCTTCATGCAAAGTCTTTCTCAACTGTTATCCGTAGAGATTTTCTCACCTTTCACATTATCTACTATCATGTAAGAACATGATCATCAGAGTCATATCACAAGACAAACCAGACAACAAAATAATGAATTAGTAATTCAAGAACTTACATAATAGAAAAAAGAATTATATTGGGGAACTTGAGTGCTTTTGATTAGTTTTAATTATGAGATGATTATTATTTTTAATTTTATTAAAATTCTCAAATTACTTAAGGGATTAAGGATTTAAAGTTCAACACCTTTACTACTCATGAAATTAGGAATAAGCAACCCTTAAAAAAACTTAAAGAATATTTCGATTACTTGCATCTACTGAAAATGATAAATATATATATATATATATAAAAAAATACGAAATGAATTCTCTTACGTTTCTTGTAGTAATTGAATTTGGTCTTTATAATTATAGTTATTTTTGAATTTTGTTAATTTTTCTCAATAAGTAAAATTTAAGTTTAACTCTACTTTACAAAACTCTTAAATAACACATGAACAGTCTCAGCGTAAGGGGATATATTAAAAATCCTACATCGACTAGAAAACCTCACTTTACAAGTCAGTTTGCAAGGTTGAGTTAGACTTAAATTTCACTTTTTGTTATGATATCAAAGCTTATCATAACATGATTGTTGGGTCACCCGCTATCGGACCACCTTTTATCCCACACAATTTTATAATTATTTGTTATTATTGTTAATTCTAAATATTCCAAACTTAGTCTTTATTGACAAAATGGTACTTAACAATTTCAATACCTCTTAAGTAACAATTATACGCTTGCTAATCGTACAATAAGTTAGTTGATATTAGTCAAATAAACTTGAGATTTAAGTTAATTAAGACCGTTCTATTTTTATTTCAGTTATTTATAGTTTTATTCGTATTTTTTTCCTTATCCTTGCTAGCATAATTGTTTATAGTTTTATTCGTATTTTTTCCCTTATCCTTGCTAGCATAATTGTTTATCTTTGTATGTATGTGTGTTGAAATGGAAATTTATTATCTTAATTATAAGTTCTAAACTTTGGATAATATTTTTGATGAAAACCAATATAATCATAATACAATCGAATATAGTTTATAAACTTTCTAACTCAATTCAAATTATAAAACAAACAAAATAAGTATTTCATCAATCAACCAAAAATCACAACCACAAGTAACATTTCAAAACTACAACAATCCAACTAAATGCAACCTCTCTAACCAAACATCCATGCCGTCCAATTTTTCCATACTAAAGTGATCTCAATATTAACTACTTCCCTTACTTAAAAAATATTCAACTACTCCAAGTCAAACTCCAACAAGTCTTACACTAATTTAATACAAAAAAATTTAAACCTGCTTATAAAAAAAAATCTAAATAATCAAGTTAAAGATATTACTATAACCGTAACAGAGATCCTTTTTGTCTATTAAACCTCGTATGCTAGCAAGGATAAGGGACAAAAGGAAACTTCATTTAAACAAAATTATGACGGTTAAATATCTTTCTCTCTGCACGAATTCTTAAGAGAAACTTAAATCTTAAAAATAATAGACTCATTTATTAGAAACTTGAAAAGAAGGCATAAAAATATAGATATTTATAGAATCAAGTTTGAATAGTTAAAATTTTTATTTATTTTAACTTAACAAATAAAATATTAAAAATTTAGCTCATTTAAATTAGTTATACTTTCACACCTTTAGACACATTAACTCCATTCTTATCCTAACACTATTTACAAAAATTCATGTGAAACAATATTTGTTTTTAACTTGAAGTTTATTGCCATAGTTTAAATCAGGACATTGCAAGTACTCCCTGGTACAAAACTTAATAACTCTGACAGGTTTGTTGTAATTTTTTATAGCTAAAAACTATATATTTATAAAAAATATTTAAAATTTGGATCCTTATACACCGAGCGGAGTTTTAGGTACAGCAGAATATGTATATTTCCCTGAGAGGCAGGAAAGTCTGATAGGTTAACCCATTTGGAAGTTCGTTGTATCTACATATGACCGTATTAAAATGTACCTAAATCCATATTTAGTTAAACTACGGGCGTTCTGACACCTGGCTTAGTTATATGTTTTGGCCACGATGAGTTCATCGGTTGGATCCAGGAGTGCAGCTTTGGTTCGTGTTTGATTAATGTTGTTACAGATAATAAGATAAGATGTAGGGTGCAGAAGCGCGTTGAGAAGGGAAAATAATGATGAAAAGCAAGAGAAGTAAATGAGAGAAAAAGTTTTTACGGGTGTTAGGGTTTAGTTAGATGTCGAAGGATGGAGTTATGAAAATTAATACCTAAGTTAAGTGAGCGTTGAGTGACGTGAAGTCTTTCATTAACTCCTCTCATCTGCCCCGGTTCAGAGCTCAGGGTCCCTTCGCCTTTAAAACCTCACCACCCCCTACCTCTCTTATTATCATCATCATCATCCAACCTTCTTCTCTTTCTTTCTCAACCATTTCTCTTCTCATCCTTCTCACAAACTCACACTCAACATGCCTCCAATCTTGCCGGATTTCTCCAACTCCGTGAAGCTCAAGTATGTGAAACTAGGGTACCAGTACCTGGTCAACCACATTCTCACCCTCACTCTCATTCCCATCATCATCGCCGTCTTCATTGAGGTTCTTCGCTTAGGCCCCGCCGAGATCCTCTCCCTTTGGAACTCCCTCCACTTCGATCTCGTCCAAATCCTCTGCTCAGCCTTCCTCATCGTCTTCATAGCCACCGTCTACTTCATGTCAAAGCCTCGCACCATCTACCTCGTTGACTACGCCTGCTTTAAACCACCCGTAACGTGCCGTGTTCCTTTTGCTACCTTCATGGAACACTCCAGACTCATCTTAAAGGACAACCCCAAGAGTGTCGAGTTCCAAATGAGGATTCTAGAACGTTCTGGACTCGGAGAAGAGACGTGTCTACCTCCTGCTATCCACTACATCCCTCCCAAACCCACGATGGAGGCTGCCAGAGGAGAGGCTGAGCTTGTCATTTTCTCAGCCATGGACGCTTTGTTCACCAAAACTGGGCTCAAGCCAAAGGACATAGACATCCTTATAGTCAATTGCAGCCTCTTTTCTCCCACTCCTTCTTTGTCTGCTATGGTCATCAACAAGTACAAGCTGAGGAGCAACATCAAGAGCTTCAACCTCTCTGGCATGGGTTGCAGTGCTGGCCTCATATCCATTGACTTGGCACGTGACCTTCTCCAAGTCCACCCGAATTCAAACGCCGTCGTTGTGAGCACGGAGATCATAACTCCTAACTACTACCAAGGCAACGAGCGAGCCATGCTCCTTCCAAATTGCCTTTTCCGAATGGGGGGTGCTGCTATTTTGTTGTCAAACCGTAGGTCTGAACGTAGGAGAGCCAAGTACAGATTGGTACATGTTGTTCGCACACACAAAGGTGCTGATGACAAGGCCTACCGTTGTGTGTTTGAGGAGGAAGACAAAGAAGGGAAAGTGGGGATTTCGCTTCAGAAGGATCTCATGGCTATTGCAGGTGAGGCTCTCAAGTCTAACATCACCACCATGGGTCCTCTTGTGCTTCCGGCTTCCGAGCAGTTGCTCTTCCTTCTCACTCTCATTGGGAGGAAAATCTTCAACCCCAAATGGAAGCCTTATATTCCTGACTTCAAACAAGCGTTTGAGCACTTCTGCATCCACGCTGGTGGGCGTGCTGTGATTGATGAGCTGCAGAAGAATCTTCAGCTTTCTGCTGAACACGTGGAGGCCTCTAGAATGACCCTGCACAGGTTTGGAAACACTTCCTCCTCTTCTCTGTGGTATGAGCTGAACTACATTGAGTCAAAGGGAAGGATGAAGAGAGGAGATAGGGTGTGGCAGATAGCGTTTGGGAGTGGGTTTAAATGCAACAGTGCTGTGTGGAAGTGCAACAGAAACATCAAGACACCGGTTGATGGGCCTTGGTCTGATTGCATTGATCGTTATCCAGTTCACATTCCAGAGATCGTTAAGCTCTAGGAGGAGAATTGAATTAAAGAAGGAAAAAAAGAAAAGAAAAGGAAATTGGTTATATTACTTTGGTTTCAGTATTGAAATAGATGAGTTATCATAGCCCTTCTCTGCTGTAGCCGTACCACAGATCTCTTCTCAGTCATATTGTTCATTTTATCATATCATATCCCACTTTTTATATATATATATCTGTTTTCCTTTTTTTTCCTGTTTATTTTCCAAACAGTCACAGGGCCTCTAGTGAATTTGCACAGACATCGCCAACGGGGTTTATATGTGTTTATTCATCAATATGTGCAACATGTAAGGGAAACAAAGTTTCAGTTTCAAGTTCTTGTTTGGTTGCACTGTTATTGGAAGCTTGTAATTAGGACTTGAAATGTAAATTAGAAGTGGTTTGCTCTGTTGTTATCCGCGAGATTGAATTAAGTTTCATTACCATGAGCAAAATGTATTTAGCAATAAGATTGTCAGGTTGTGTGTGAGGAATGTTACATTTAAGAAACCATATTAATTGTGTTCTGATTGTGCGCTAAAATAATGGCGCCTGCTATTGATTATTAACACCTACCATTACCAATCATAAAATTTCATTCAGATACGCAGTTGGCAGGTCATCCTTTTCTTCCGATGTGGTTGTTTTCAATTGCTCTGGCGTTTGGTAGTGTGCATGCAATAAATGGATGGTTCCCTTGCTTTACTCACTTTGCTTTTGTCACTGTTGGCAATGGAAGTTGTTGACGGGGTCCATGAATGGTTATTGGGGGATGGTGGGTATGAACAACTGTTTATTGGTAGCTTTTGGGCTCAGCAAAAGTTAAGTTGGGGAAAATCTCATGAAACATTTATTTACGACTTTACGTGAAAATGAGAATTCAAGTAGTGAGACTCCACTAGGGGAACACCACGTCGGATTTTCAATATAGGACTAATAATAAAAATCTGCAGAAAACGGCAAATAGTGAAAGTATTTGAATATGTATTTTTTTCGCTGGACACTAACTGAACCAGCAACAGAATCTCAGCTGCTACTGGCACTTCAAAATTTTATATTAATTCTCTATTCTGGACACTTTTAGGAGATAGTGTGATTAGTAAATAGTCAAACTTTGAAGAGAACTGAATTTCTTTATGGTGAGATTGTTTGAGATATCTCCAATGTGGTTTGGCTCTTATTTTTAGATCTCTCGAATGTTTTTTTTTATATTCTTTTTATATACAGTAACTCCGGTTTAGACTATTACAGTTTAATTTTTGTATTGAAAGTATTTTTCAAGGAGGTTTTAGGCAAGTGTGTTGTGATTAAACGTGTAAAGGGCAGTATAAATGAGGATGAGTGTAGTACTCGTGTTTGAAATTATTTTCGTTAGAGAAAAATTGTACTAATGTTGAGGAGAGACTCTCATTTGAGAGGGAAATTATTAGGTAAGTGTAAGTCTAAGTCTTATATTAGATAAGAATGAAAAAGTTGAGTAACATATAAAAAAAAAGAAGATCCATAAATCTAATGCCTTTAAGATTTTGGATTCAAGGTGATATTATTCTCTTATATACTAACTCATGTCTCATTGTTTGAGATCTTCCTAACATGTTTCCGATCTTCCTAACATGTTTCCTCTTCGAATTTTTTTACCATGTTATTTCTTTGTGTGAGTTTCTTCCATATCTCATTTTTTGGTTGTTTCCTATCGAAAATCTTCTTAATGTCGTTGAGTATAAATTACTCCTTAACGTCGTTGAGTATAAATTACTCTTAACTTTGATTCTTAAACAGTGAGTATCAGAAAATCCTTGTTATGGTAATTTTGTGCAAGCAAGAGAGAATGACGAGTAACTAAAGTAAAGTAAAAGATTGTATACATATTTGTACGTGATAGGGAGCATGCAATGCAGCAGAATGGTTTGTCTTTTTGCTTTTATTAAGCAGGCATCTTTTTGACTGTTATGGGGGCTATTTTCTTTTAACTTTGTAGGGGGAAGAAGGTAAGTATGATCGAGAATAGAAAGTGCCGGTAAGTTACGTACTGGCGTACAAATTAGAGATGGTGAAAATTGAAGTTGACGATCCATCCACCAAACTTTTCAAGACTCATAAAAGATGGTAAAGGCTACTAAGTCGGCTAACAGAAATAGAAGAAAGCCAAAGCAAAGCATGATTGAAATTAATACAGCTTTGTTAGTTCAAGAATGTGACTGACTCCATTATGGATATGAACTGGCAGGTCTCGCTCCATGGGGCAACACCATTCATTAACAACCTTGCCTTTACTTTCTTCCTTACTCCTCCTTTCAACTTTTTTTCATCAAATTACTTACTTAAATCTGTATTCAAACTCAAATTTGCAAAAACAAGATTCAATTTTAACATGATATATCAATCTTGATACTATATGGGATTATAAAATCAAAATATCTTTTACAAATTTGGTCATATTCTACATAATTGAATACACTTAATAATTTTGTATTTAAATATTAAAGTTAAAGTCAATTTAAATACATTTTTATTTTTTAATCTTTTTAAGACGGAACTCCAAACTTAAAAAAAAAAAATATCTCGAATAAGGTTATTAATCATAATAATGTCAACTCAATAAATTTAAAGTGAGAATATTTACATTATTTACGAAAATCTCATTTTCTTAATCTTCAATTAAAAAATTTATTCCGTTATTTTGAGCTTCAAAACAAATAATAGTAATACTTAAAATTAAAAAAAATACATAAATATTAATTTAATTTAAGAGTCAGGATAGAATATACAATCTTAAGTTTTCTTTTATAAACAAATTAAGAAAATATATTTATATATTATCTTAACTTTTATTTAGACTTTTTAACTTATATACTACACATCAAGGCTGTAATGATTTGCTATACAACTCCTTTATTTGTCGATAGTCATTCAAATACACCTTAAAAGAAACTACCGATTTGTTCATGCTTACCCTCTAATCATGTTACGTCGTTCCTCCTTTCCATTAATGCCGTTTTGGTCGGTTAGACTTTTCTTTTTGCCCTTTTATACGGAATAAAATGAGTGGAAAATGATAAATTACCAATTTATTAAAGTATATTTTGAAACAGCTGTGTATAGATTCAGCTACCATGCATGATATTGACTGCTGGTGCCAAATTTATACCTCGAATTTGAATTTGATTGATTGAGAAAGTACAATGAGGACAAAATAATTATGCCACATGGGGTAATCATGACTCTAGTTAAATGACCATTCTTTCGTCTAAAATTGTGTACTTATTAGAGGAGGTGAAAGTAACTTAGAATTTAGAAGTATAAGGAGTTTAAATACGTGAATATGAAAAGTTAATAATGTGTAAGTTGAGATTTAATTTAAGAGTTGAATTAAATTGTATAATAATTTAAATAAATTAAATTAAACCGCATCAATTTAATTTAAATAAATTAATTTAAATGGTTTGAATTGCTCAATACAGTGAATTATTGTCTGGATTAGTTTAATAATTTTATTTAGGAATATTTCAATTTTTAAAAGCTAAATTAATATAATAAATCAGTTCATTTTTTCAAAATAATTTATTTTTTTTATATTATTAAGGTCAAATTAATCAATCCTACTAGTGTGTTTAAGCAAACAGAAGTAATGTGCTTAAAAAATAAATTACTCTCTAATAAAAATCTTAACATGCCAGCTAAGAGAATTTAAAAGGGTATTAACGTAAATCACTCTTAATCTACCGAAAAGAAAAGATATGTTTATTCGATCATTTTTGAGATCACATTAGAATTTTTTTTTTCATCGTCTTAGTGAGTCATGGATTGCATTGGATTGACCTTTCAAAATTAAAAATAGAAAAAACTAAAATATAAAAAACGACAAAATAATATAAAATTTACGATAGTTCATAGAATATTATGTCTAGTACAATAATATCATGCAGATAGCCTTTACGTATGTGTGATATGAACTATCATGATGATACTTGATAAAAACAGGTGATACTACATGCAGTAACATAAATTCTAGACATAAATAGGGAGATTTATATATATTTTATAATATTTTGATGTCGTTTCTTTGTATATAGTAATGAAACCACTCACTCTAAAATATTAAAATAGTTGTACAAGTGAATATATATATATATATATATCAGGCTGAACTAATATGGCCAATAGAATTATTTTTGTCACATGCAATACAAACCAATATTATTAAAATGGTTTTACGAGATAAACATTGTAATACATCGTATCTTTTTTTGTGTTTTAAAATTTTATTAATTAAACTCATTAAATTAAGTGATTTTTTTGACAAATTGTGTTACATTACAATTTTATTTTAAAAATAATAATAATCCTGATTAAAAAAATTCAAAAATAATAGTTAAGCAAATCTAGATAATAAGCAAGTTAGGAGTTAACTACTAAACAAGGCTCTGTTAGTTATACAACATCCACATGACCTAACCAAACAAGGTATGGGAAATAAGCATAAAAATACCACACAAACTGCATTTTAGATCACTTTCTTAATTTATTTGACATAGGTCCACCCTGGTAGGAATTTTATTCAGTTTATATTAAGAATTTTATCAATTTGCTAAGTTATTAAAGAACCATACAGAGTTAAAAAAAAAAAGCTTTAGTATATAAATTTATAAGAAAGTTAGTATTCAATAGCTATTTCTACATTAGAAGATTGCAGAATTTATATCTCAAAACATTTCTATGTACAAAGCAAATTTACATTTATGGTATAGACAACAAAAATCATTCTAGATCAAAGTGTTCAGTTTCAAGAAGCATTGGGTACATACAACACAAACACAGAAAGAAAGCAAGAAACCTAATTTCATTAACTAATAACCCAAGTTAGATATTCCATTAGAAGTCACTTAAACTGAATAAAAGATAATTTAGCTCAACATGAAGAAAATACAAAAGAGAAAGGATAAAAGAAAACACAACATGCATTGTTCTCAATCACCATTCACCAGTAGGGTTTTCTGGGGCATGTTAGGTGTGGTAGTTCAAATTGGAATTGAAATTGAAATTCAATATCTTTTACTTCTATGGGGACTCATAAGTTAAAGATGTACCCTTTGTCGGGACTCTAAACCAATGGCTTGGTAGATTGTAAATCATAGATTACTTTCTCAGGACTTTCCCTGGCCTCAGAAGTTATTTATTATAAAGTATGGCATACTATATTCTCAAGTCTTTTTCAGCAAAGTAAATGTTATTCATAAAGGCCACCAAGGGGCTCCATTAATTAATATGACACATTATTATCATCTATATGCATAGACAAATCATTAATTTCACCTTAATGCAGATTTAGTTTGGCGAATGGAACTTTGAATCTACTATTTAAATGTAAAAGACAAAAACTATTTAAAATAGTTTTTAGTTTGGACTTAAATCATAAAATCGCGATTAACTTGAGTTGGCAAACTAAACATCTATTAAACTGTTAAATTAGTTAAAATCAAATAACGACTTCACAACATCACATACATAATAAGATGAAATCGTCAATTCTTTTACTCATTTGATAGATTTACTATATGTGTGTCTTGAGAGATTCAGTCATTGTTGAGATGTTAAAAATGAAAGTTAAGTTGGAATAGTGAGAATTCTTATTTAAGATGTTCTGGCAGCTAGAAAGTTATATAGATTTTCGTGTAAAACTGCCATATATAGGTAAGAATGTTTAACAGTCACTACTAATGGTTAGAAAAGACATAATAGGTGGTGCTTACTAGTTACATCAAAATGAAGTAAGGAATTGTAGATTACTTTGTTGTGACTTGTGATCAACTTTTTCTTTTTTGTCATCAAACTCATCGTTGTTTTGGTCGAGATGATTTGGAAAGAAAATAGCCCGCAGAAATCACACTCCATAGTTGCTAGCTACAAGAGGAAAAGCAAAAGCTTGGAGTGGAGAATTGATTTTTTTTTTTATCACATTGACTGTAAATGTTTCTACATTTACAAGTAGTTGAAAAAGTCAAAATGGGAAGAAAAAAAACTTCCTGCATTAAAAAAAGTCATAGATCTCGAAAGAGTTTTGACAACGTGAATAGTAAAATACCATTTGATATTGAAATAAATTATTATTTTATTAAAAAATAATTTTTTGACAATTATAACAATCACATTACAATCTATTTTTAAAGGTATTATAGTCATTATGAAAATAAATTTTATGAAGTGGTTGTAAAAATTTGTTGGGTGTCAACGTATTATTGGTCTCTTTTATTATTGAGTTACGATAGTTTGACACTGGATGTGGCAATGTCAGTCATTTGACAACTTGATGTGGTGAGTCAACAAGAATAATATTATTTAATAATTAAAATATGGTTAGAAAAGAAATTTGAAAATTAAAATAGGTTTTGAAAAAATTTTGAATTGTCAATCTCTCTGTGTCGTTTAATCTCTGTAGTTTTTTAGTGTCTCTAACATTCACCTTATCTGTGGTTTTTTAGTGTCTCTGACATTCACCTTCTTCATCTATCGTTATCGTTTGCGGTGAGAGTCTCTGTGTCATTCATCTTCTCCATTGATTTTAGTTATCGTTTACGGTGAGGTGAGGGTATATTTGTCTTTCATCTTCTCTATTAGTGCGAGCTTTCTCCTTCTCTCTCAATCTCATAGTACAATCTCACTCCATTTTTTCAAGATAAAAAATTCTCCTTTCACGATTTCAAATTTTTGCCTTATTTCGATATCTTCTTCTTGTGACAACAGTATTCCGATTCCAATTGTTCCGATTCCAATTTTTTAATTTTTTCTGTTTCTTTCAATAACAATAAAATTTACTCTAATCGCTCACTCAATGAGTTTTTATGTATCCACTCAAAGAGGTCACTCTTTTTTCTTTCAAAATTGATTTAAATACACAATATGATAATACAACATTTTGATGGCTATTATATCATAATTGTCAAATAGTAGTATTATTTGAATAGTTGTTAAAAAATGATTTTTCTTTATTATTATATAATATGAACAATGATATTAAAATATAATTTTTCTAATCAAAAAGGTATATGTATCTTGTAGGTAATTTGAATAACATCAAATGAACTCAAACACAATATAGACAAACAAAAACATAATGTAGTAATGTACTTTAAGATAAAGTACTTGTCGGAGTGACTTATTGATGAAGATAACATTCATGGTATTATGTATAATACGCAGATAGTGTTCACACAAAACATGTAGTATTAATTTAAATTTCATAGAAAACACCATATAAAATATAGAGAACAAATTGTAATGAGTTATATTATTTTTTATATAGAAGAAAATGGGGGAGAAAGTGAAAGAAAAAGGATTTAAAAAACAAGGCAGAGGCAATGTACAATTAAAATAGTCAAGATCGCGTGTAAAATTAAATTTCAAAGAATAATGAAGTTCGATACAAAAATAGGGCTTTTTATTTCTATCGTCTTCGGCCCTGTCTGCCAAACGTATATCAAATCAACTTCATTTGGGCTCAGTAGACATTGGGTCCGTGAACTTTTTGTTCTGAGATGTTTTGGGCTATTTGAGCTTTTGAAAGGTAATTGCTTCCTGCACCTCATAAATTTTTAAAATAACTATTTTATTTATTTTTAAATAATTTTCGGATTATTTGTTCTAGAAAATTTTCCTGTTCAGAATTTGTGAAACACATTTTAGAACATATTTTGAAGAACAAGAGTTATGAAATAAAATTTTCAAAACACATAAAATACATTTTAGAATAATTTGTTTGAAATAATATTTCTAAAATAAACTTTTTGAAACTTGTATAATATTTTCAAGAATGTGTTTTTTAGAAAAACTTTTTCATAATAAGCTTTCAAATGTGTTCAATTTTCTAAAAAATATTTATATTTTGGAAATGACTTTTAAGAAAGAATTTTTTTTTTTAACGTTTTTCTTCTCTTCTACTATGATGATGGTCCAACTGTGATAATAGTGGTGTTGGATGGAGTGAGAGAAAAATGAAATAAGCAATTTGGTCATTTCAGCTAATTATGATGGTGCAACTTTAATGAAGGCATGCAATAAGTAATTGCCCTTTGGAAACCGATCATATATTAAAAAAAATAAAAAAGAGCAATGAGGCTTGACTTGCGTTACGATAACATCAATCGAAGAGAATAAACTACAACATACTACCAAACAAATATGATTATAAGAAACAGTGACCATAATACCATAAGACAAAACAAATTGACTTTTCTGGTTAATTTTTTACGAATATAGTATTTTTGAGTTTGTTCCATTACTTCAATGTTGCGAGCTTAATACTTTTATTCATTTTTTTTTTTTTTACTAATGTCGTTGAATAAAAAATCCAACATTTTCTTAAGCGATGAATTACATTTTCATCAAAATATATTTTGAAAATATCTCCTTAGTCTAGAAAAAACAGATTAATTCGTAAAATATCTCTGAACCATAATACCTAGACCTTTTATTTACATGTTTCTGATTAAAAAAATAAAATAAAAACAGAAAACAACGGGAAGAATACAACTTTTTTAACAAATATTTTATAACTGACAGTTTTTAAATTGAAAGATAAAATAGTGACTTAATTATTCATAAATCCATGTCTTTTTTCTCATTACATCCATCTTCTTTCCTAATCTAAGTTCCTATTATCTTTTTCTATTTTCTCTCCAATTTTATGAAATGGTTTATTTTTATCTTTTTCATTACGATATCATATTTATGTTTATATGATATAAAAAATGTAATATATATCTAATAAAAAATTGAGCTTTTTTAGAACTAAATTATAATTTTCCTTATTTTCAGAATTTTTAGAGAAATTCTCTTAAAAATACAAAATCTAAGACAGTGGGAGTTAATTTGATATATGAAAATAATTAATTTTAATAATTATAAGTTATGGAGGATGTGTTTTGATGTCCTTGATATTTGTAGTTTTTGTTTTAAAATTACTTGCATAATTGGATATTGTATTGTTTAATACAAGTTTGGGTTCAAGTAGTCAAATTAAGAATAAATAAATAAATAAATAAAGAGATAGTGTGATAAAAATAATAATAAAAGTGCATTTGAAATTTGAGAAAAATGAAAATTCATAACGTATTTAGAAATGTTGATTCCATAAAAAAATAATGTACTTAGACCACTTTAATATTGCTTTGACTTACTTTTAGGTGTTGAATAATCTTAAATTTTTTGAGTTGGTATATGTCGATATTAGAGTGCAAAACACGTTTGAATTGAGGTTTACTATTTGATAAAGGATTAGAATCAATTATTTTAGATGGAATGTATTTTTGTTGATTCTACATAATTTTCTAGTTTTGCGTAAAATCATCCCCCGAAATGTAAATTCGCTCAAATCTCATGGAAAAAAAAAAGCAAGAGACTAATTTTAATGAAATTATAAAATCAAGTGCAATTAACAATTTTATTAATTAAATCCGTTGAGAAAATGACTCTACTAAAAATTTGTCATAAAATCATTGAGATTTTCCGCTTCCCAAATTTAATATGCTCCAAAACAACGGAACAAATATCTTTCTCTCTTTCAGAGTCTTTTTTTTTTTTTTCCGAGAGTGATTCCTTCGGTCTCTCTCCTTGCAGAAATTATAAGGCAAATAATTTATTAAATTTAATGTATTGTATTTTTTTTTTTCTCAAATTAGTGAATTTTGATATTTGCCGATAGAACAGCGTGGAATACATAATGAAAGTGCAGATTATTGTGCAATAAAAAATATCTTACTAGTTGATAATTAGACAAAAAGAACTCAATTCATGAATACAAAAATTTTGAATGTTTAATAAATTAAAAATTTCAACAAAGACTCAATTCAAAATATTTAAATTCAGGAAGGATTTAAGGCTTAATTAAATCTAAAAATAAAATTAATGTTTATTTATCTTTAATATGTGGATCTCAGCATCAAGTATCTCACAGAATAAGATTCCAAATTGACTCGTGAAAGGGAAGAGGATGGAAATGGGTATGGTCCCTATCACGTTCAGGAATATGTTTCTCCATCACAATTCTTTCTTCTGTGCCTGCCAAATTTTGCATTTCACTCTCCATTTTTACTTTGGAGCCATTCATTTTTCAGAATTCATAACTCTCCACATCACTATCCCTTCTTCGACTTTTTCATAATACCCAATTCCTTATCCATATTACTGTCCATGTCGCTATATATCATTACATCCATTCGTTTATTTTTCTCTTTTTCCATCACTATTTTCACTACCATTTAAAGCAAGAATAACTAAAGACATTGTTCTTTTATATTATTTACTATATTATGTCATTTTTTAGATGGATTCGATTCATTTAATTGAACTTATTTGTGATTCATCCAATGCTATATATATCGTTAGTTAATATTCATAACCATAATATTTCTCTAACCTAATTCATACCAAGTAATGAAAATTGTAATGATTTTTCAGCTTTGGTCCTTGAGGTAGGTTTCATGTTTGTCCGTGTACAAGGAGAAATCCTTCTTGTGCCATTCTTTTCAAACACCCAGCTGTATATAAGATAATAATCTCTTTGTTTCATTTTGACTAAAGTTTAAGTTTTTAACATACAAGTCTTTCAAAACAACACTTCATCTCTTCAATCCATTCACCAGATATGGTAATTTTTCATTCCAAAATAGTAATCTTCTAACATTTTTATATAATAATTAAGAAACAATTATTAAATTTTAATAGAAAAGTACTCTTATCTTTTAATTACTTTTATGTCCCTTTAATATAAGTTGTTCTGTATTGATTACTCTTAATTTTATTGAAAAGATAGTTTTTAAAAGTTAAAACAATTATGCTTTTAGAAAAATGGTTTTTGAAATGAGGAATGCATTAAACTTTATCAAGGAATAAAATTAATATTTTGAATTTCGTAGAAATATAGTATTATTTAACATCCTACTGTATCTTTACTCTTGTACTGCACAATATTCATACTAAGGGTAATCTTTCAAAAGTATTTAATACATCATTGATTTTGTAAAATGATAACTAACTAAAAATATTTTTTTTCTTTAAATTGTAATGGTATATAAAATGAAAGTACTCTTTTTAATAAAATTCAACTTTATTAAAATATACTCTTTTTAATTTCAACAAACATGTTATTAAGTGTTATTTGAAGACAACAGTAGGATCTTAACCTTTTGATTTTCGTTTCTATATCTCAACCATAATTTAAAACACTATAACTATAAACTATATCTGCTATAAATAAGTATTTTTATAAAACAGTGAGTTTAAACTAATGAATCCATACAATATATAAAAAATATTTCATATTATTACAAAAAAAAACTATTAGTTCTAGTGTAATTATATCTAAAATTACAACAAGATAATCTTTAATTTGGTATCACACAAAAATTTACACTAAAAACATTTGGTGGATCGAAACACTTGTATGTTTTGTGCAGATATTACATGAGAAAAGAGTGGTTATAGTATGTTCATTTTTAATAATGAAACTCATTTAAGAAATGAGGTTCTTCTTAGAGGAAAAAAGGATCATGTGACATGGTGCATTAATAAGTTTTAGATCATATGTTTCAATGCGCGTGTCATCAATTTGTTCGGTATCTCCCCAACTTGGGGAAAAACAACATTATTATTGTCTACTCAATTATGTCAATTGACTTGACCTGATAGCCTGATCTACTAGGATGCCTCATATATGTGGTTATTTCCAGATAAACTATAATAGATGTGACCTTATCCAAAATTCAGGAAATCCAAGTCATGCATACACTCTCATGGGTATAGATTTAGCAGGCAGGGCTCCATTGGCTCCACTCTCACACTGAAACCAACAAATATAATTGGTAAAAAGCCAATGGAAAGAAAGAGAAATGGATCAAGGGACCACAGAAACAAAAGTCTTACCCTCTTAATGAAGCTGTGAGGCCGAAGCAACCGAAACTACCAAATCTATCCCACTCAGATATTTGTAGCAAGATGGGTGTAGATTAACTCTTTTTCCTTTCCGATGTGGGATTAAAAATTTTAAAAAGTCGATGCTCATCCACAGGGCAAGTGGGTCACCACGCGAAATCCCTCTGATTAGAAATCCAGCGAATGAGAAAGCAGAGAATAGGATGAACTTTTCGGGTTCCACCAATAAAAAACTAGATAAGGCATTCCATTGTGGAGCCCAAAGTTCACTCACTTTTACTGTTCAAGGTCCCAAAAGTGCAAATCCAAACAATCTCTACCCGTTAAATGGAATGCAAAAGCGCCTCCTGTGGGTCACCTTCCACACTCACAACTCCTTTTTCATCAAAATAATAATCATTGTATTCCCTCCCCTGTAACCAAAACCAACACAGTAACTCCCTTTTGGTGTTGGCTTCAAATTTTGTTTGGGTGTGATGAGTACAGCAAAGAACGCGGCAAAGGCTGTTGGGGCCAAAACGGCAAGAGCATGCGACAGCTGCATAACGAAACGGGCACGTTGGTACTGTGCTGCCGACGATGCCTTTCTCTGCCAAGCTTGTGACGGTTCGGTTCACTCCGCTAATCCCTTGGCTCGCAGACACGAACGAGTCCGCTTGAAAACGGCGTCGTTCAAGTCCACCGACGAACAACAACAACAACCTCCCACGTGGCACACTAAGAAAGCTCGAACGCCCAGACCTGGGAAACACTCTCGCAGCAACAACCCCTTCCATCTGGTCCCTGAAGTGGGTTCGGAAGAGGTGAATTCACACGAAGAGAACGAGGAGCAGCTTCTTTATAGGGTCCCCATATTCGACCCTTTTGTTGCTGAGCTATGTGGGACTAATAGTTCTTCTCCTTGTTCGGTGACTTCAACTGATGAAGGAGTAGCAGCTGCTCTGGCCAAGGCTGAAAACAAAGGGGTTCAGAGCAATGTTTTCTATCACAGTAATAACGAGATGGAAAACTTGCATGGGATGCTTCCTTCGGATGCAGAGCTTGCTGAGTTTGCTGCTGATGTTGAGAGTTTATTGGGCAGGGGCCTTGAAAACGAGTGCGTGGGGATGGAGGATTTGGGACTGATTGATGCGAAGGAGGAGGAGTGTTCGGTGGGTAGTGGGAAGGTGAAGGTGGAAGAAGAAGAGAGCCCTGAGATGGAGATGGAGATGGAGATGGTGGGAAGAGATTTATCGTTTGAGTTGAGCTTTGATTATGAGACGTGTGAAGAGGTGAAAGAGAAGGTTTGTGATTTGGAACTGGGGAAGGAAAAAGGGAATGAAGAAGAACTGGGAGAGAATGATGAGGTGAAAAAGAAGAAGATTTCGTTGCAGCTTGATTACGAGGGCGTGATTATCGCCTGGGCTAGCCAAAAGTCTCCCTGGACCACTCCTGACAAACCAAACTTGGACCCCGACGAGTGCTGGCACCATTGCATGGTCTGTACTTTTTTCATGTCTCTTTTCTCTTATAAATTCCCACCAACTGTTTCATTCGCCATAACTCACTTTTGTTCGTGTTTGAATGTAGTAAGAATTACCAAAATATCACTAATATTTGTATTTATCACTAAACTTTTACTAAGCAGGAATCTTGTGGGACGGGAATTCATGATCCTTATGGTGAAGTGGGTGGATTTGGGATTCATCCAATGATAATTGACGGAGGCAGAGAAGCGAGAGTGTCAAGGTACAGAGAAAAGCGCCGAACAAGGTTGTTCTCTAAGAAAATAAGGTACGAGGTTAGAAAATTGAATGCAGAGAAGAGACCCAGAATGAAGGGGAGGTTTGTGAAGAGGGCTTCCTTTCCAGCACCAACATTTCCTTCGCTAAATCATTAAGACCTCCCAATTCTTGTTCTACCACTAAAGTTTTGTTACTATTTATTTCCTAAATATATTTTTGCTTAATGCATAATAATCTTTTTCATTTTATTTTCTCATTTCTTTGTATATACCAATTTTGTTAAGTTAATAAATGCTTCAAATTTCTAATCACATCTTGTCATGTCAATAACTACTGTAAGAATGTTTCTCATGTACCAATGAGTTTTCTTTTTCTTTATAATTTCCGCTAGAGTTCTCCAAAGTATATATTATTTATCCCTGGTATAGTTTTAGTTCACCTTTAATTGCATAAATATCTGGAAGGAATCAAAAGTAAAATTTGAAATTATGATGTTATATTTCACAAGTTTGTTTCTACGTGTGTGAACAGTAACCGGAAACATATTTCCAATTTTTAAAATATCTTTTTATCTGGGCAGGTTCAAAATATCTGGGACTCCAGACAAAACTTAAATTAGAATCTTATAATGATTATACATATAATATTACGAATTATTTATTTTTTTATATACAAATTTAGTCGTTAAATCTATATGACTAAAATTGGAAACTAGCAATAACAATTTTTTCTTTTTAGCATGGAGCAACTTCTAACATTGGACAAAATGCTCATAAAAATGTATAGTCCATACAAGATATATATAGACTCAGTTATTTGAGTTTCGTCTAACTAAAAACGAGTTGATTATGTGAATCCTACTCAAATATAAATTAAATGTTAAGAGTGGAATCAAAGTTAAATCAATTTGATTGATTGGGCCAATCAACCTTAGAAGATTAACCAAATAACCTATTTTGCCACTTCGTATGTAATCATGTAATTTTCAAAACCTGAAATAATGTTTTAAAGGTAAAAGCATGCAATCCAAATTACAATTTCATATAATAAAATGTAAAAAAAATAAAATAAAAACACATGAATCAAAACTGATGCTATAATTAGTCATGTTGTTCTACAAAACTGATAAATATTTAAAATAGCATCAGACTAAATTTACACTTACCACTTTGGGTATCCATCTTTACTGGAAAAATGATTAAATATTTTTAGAAAAAAAAAATATATATTCTAATTGACAGTTGTGTCACATACGTACCTGGTAGAATGACACAGAGAAGTTACAGACAAATAGATGATGGATGATATATTCACTTATTATTGGACAGACGATAATATAAACAATAATAAAAAAGTAGGAAAAAGGAACTAAAAGGAGGTTAATTTTTGAACAAAGTTATGTGAGTATTGTGTAACTGCTTCTTGTATAAAATTACATGAACACACACAAATATGACTGTTTAATATTTTGATTATTGTTGTTCACAATCAGAGAAAAAATTGACCTTTGTCATTGAGGCTAGTAAACAAAGTTTAACATAGAATAACAAAATATTAATAGAAAGAGAAAAGAAAAATAGCAACAACCAAAATTAATAATGAGTTTTATTGCCATAAGTTGATTGGCAACGAAAAGTTAAGAGTGAGCTCCAACCCCAACTTGAACTAATATTTAGTAAGATACCTTAAAGTAAATATACTATTTATTTTGTGTGGGCTGTTGCCATTTTCTTCTGTTGTCCCTCTCTTTCTCCATCATTTCGTGACTCATCCTCCAAAACCCTGACATGAAGACCCAGTCTAAATTGGGCTTCCATTTCTTTAATTATTGGGCCTAATATCCTTGTATTATGGGCGAGCTAGAAAAGGTCCTCGTTTATTTTACAGTGTCTATCATCTTTTTCTTCTCATGATCCTAACATCAACTATGCACCTTAGCTGCTGAAAAAAATGCAATTTTAGTTTTCAAGAACATTTCTTGTGAAGTTAAATATAAAATTTAGTATAATCTAAAAACTACTAAAACATACAGTTTTCTATTTCCTACATCATAGGGAACTTAGTGGGTGATCACAATCATGGCTTGCAACAAATTGTTTTCTGTGACCACTTTTTTCCCTCCATACATAATGTCTAAGATGTGGACTTCTCGTGTCGTTACTGATTGCTTTAAAACGAAGTTTCTTCTATACAAAATGTATTTTTCACACTTAAAAAAGTCACATGAATAGTAATAACTAACAAAGTGCTTTCTGTAGTGGGAAAATTTTCTATTTTTGAAATCTATATAAATTGTTGGTTGGACTCTGTATATCCAGAGGCAGTAGAACCTTTACACATTTTGGTGTAAACAAGATGATGTTATACTCACAGAAAGAGTTGCAGCCTCTTGTTTTTTATGTGAGGAATCTTATGGAATGAGAAGCTAGTAGAATGAGATGGGAGTAGGTTTAGGGGATTGTGGGCAAACCAGCTTTAACTGTGCTTAAATCATGTGCCTTCTAATACACTTATAGGATGGTATGTTCTAATTCTCTTTTCCTCATCGTCAATGTACCAAAAAGACATTGCATTTAGAGGAACCAACTCAATGAGGTATCATCTAAATTACTTTTCCTTTTTATTCTTTCTTTTACTGCCTTTCATCTTAAGATATTTTAAAAAGTTAGTGAAATTAAAGTTACCCTATGTTCAACCAATTCCATAAAAGTAACACAGATTGATATCTACCTTAGTTAAATGCATCTACACTGCTGATAAATAAATGTCTGTACAGGTGGCAATACATACGATTAAAATGCTTAAATAATTAAAAAAATTTAAATAAAAGAGTAAAAATTTGATACTTTTTTCTATCACACAAATCTCACTCAAACAGGAAAATATATTTTATCATAAGTGTCTTAAAAATATTTATTAATATAAGGGTACCCGCTGTCTGAAGCGAAGGACTTGGTGCATGGAAAAGGTGTAGCACCATTTTAGACCAAGCAACGACATCAGCTTTTCCCACTGATTGTATAGTTTGAATTGACTGAAATAATAGTGATAAATTTCTTTATAATAACTTTTACTCCTTAATTTAGTGACCTGACAAAAATTGGTGACAGATTTTAGCATAGTGACCACAACATAACAACTGAAAAAGAGAAACAATTGTGAATGAGAGCTTTAGACACAAGGATGAATGCTTCAGGCCATCACATTTGTGAATGAGCTTAATAAGGGTCTCTTTGGGATCCCCAATTCCACAATGATCACGAGTCATTGTCGATTAGCAATATAGATGATCAGCATAAACGAGGTATACCCCACCCAGCAACAGGAACAGCAACCCACATGCATATTTCAAATCAATAGAGTGTGTATGTAGTATTTGGCAAGGAATATTGGTCTAATAATAATAATAATGAGTAAAAGAGCAACTAGGAAAGCAAGCCAATAAATAGATGAAGATGGAAAATCCCTTAAGAGAATTGGTCACCAAGACACTGCGCAAATTAAAATGCATAGAAGGGCTAAACCAAAAAATTGTCTTCACAAGCAGAGTGGTGAAGGAGAGTGAAAGTTGATTCCAAATCCAAAATGCTAGGTGACAAAGGAGCAGACTACGAATCACTGACAACTTTTATTAAAACCTCTTCTTCGCCGCATAATACGTAGCGCTTTCCTTCATCAATGTCTCTGCCATTCTCACTTTCTTCCTCTAGTCCCTCTCATAAGCACCAATTTACCCTTTCTTCTCTTCTTTGGGTTTTGCAACATCCCACCAACACATAAATCAAAACCTCACCCTATAAAAGGAACAAAAACTAATCAATTTCCTTGAATTCAACCACATCACACTTTTTTTTTTGTCTGTTGGCCTTTTCAATAGTGCCTGGCTGTCTTCAGCAACTTTTCTTAGAATGAGACACAAAAGTCATCATAGAAAATACAAACCAAGTCTTCTGAAGATACAACACTTTCCAAGGACTAAAGTTCACCTAATTACATTTTTTTTCCAAACCAAATTCATGTCCCATCTTTCTTTCACTTTACCTAGTACTACTTCCACTTCTATCATACCAAAGTTTAATCATTATGGAAGATTGAGTTATTACTTTAAAGAACTTTTATAATCATGTATATGAATTAGGCAATAGTAAATTTTTTATATTCATAATATGCTTCCAACTCATTCATTTTTGGATATAAATTTTATCCTTATCCATTATATCAATCTTTATTGTCTTATATAAAAGTATTCTCAAACAGAAATTTTACATAGATACAATAATAAATAATAAAATAAAATATTTAACTTGTTCAACAATTTTGAGAAAATTATATATATTATCGACAAATTTAATATTATCAATCGAATAAACTAAATGTTTACTGTGCGATAAATTAAGCTTTAAATTTGATTTATATAATCATTAGGTTACACGGGATGGGATGTAACCTAATGAGGTAACTTTTTTTACACGACAGTGAAAGAAACAGATATTAGCAATTAAATTTTATAAAGTTGTATGTCTTTTAAAACGTATTGTAATTTTAATCTTTTACGGCCATATATGATGTATAAAGAATTAAAATTATTTTTTACAAGTTAATTTAAAAAAAAAACTCATAATTATTTTAATTTTTAATTAGTATACAAACTAATTTTAATCGAAGTTGTTTTTCCTCTTAAAAGAAAACTTATGTGGCAAAAGTAAAAGACATCAAGATACCACTATTATAATAATACGAAATTCTAACTAGGTTAGCACTCCTCAATGATAAGATTATTAATAAAGTAAAAGAACAAGCAAAGGATACAAATAAACATGAAGATAAATAAAAAATCATCTAATAAAGAAAATATATACTCAGGTAAACAAAAATTATTTCCAAAAAAAAAAAAATCTAACTT
>Ga0123340_1000864_pt1 | contig 23055 bp, 9 predicted proteins | sample SirMexnodulemix_FD_89961 | JGI IMG/M metagenome (GOLD analysis project Ga0123340, IMG submission 89961) | Root nodule microbial communities of legume samples collected from Mexico - Siratro Mexico nodule mix | ecosystem: Host-associated > Plants > Roots > Nodule | place: Mexico: Nepantla...
ATTTTTTTGGAGATGGTGGGTACTTGCCGATCTAGAAAAAAAAATATATATATATATATATATATATATATATATATATATAACAAAATTGTTAAGAACTTTTTATAAGAACTGTTCAAATTAGTTTTTGTGGTTCTTCTCCATAGTATCAAACAAAAAAACATACTCACTTTGGTCTAGTAATAAAAAATTACACTTTTTAATTGTATTTTAAATAAATTCTCTTTAAAATTTTGTTTGATTTTACTAAGTATGTCACATATGATAAATTTATTTAAGATTTAGTTTTTTGAAGTCGAATAACTCACTCTAAATTTTTATAAGATTACGTATATGTGGTGTAATAATTAATAATTAAATTAGCATTATAATTGTTTCTTTTTAAAGAACCTAATAAAGGTTCATTTTTAGGTTAGTATTATTTTCTCCTCCATAAAACAGCTGTTTTCTCCAGTGAAAAAATTGTTAATGACATCATAAAATAACATCTTTATTATTTCTAGCATTTGGATTTTGTTCTAATAAGTCAAGTACTTAAGGTTGAGATGCATCATCATCATCATTTTCAGTGAAGTTAGACAATTAATTTAAGTTTACCAAACTTACCAAAAAGATATTTTCCATTTCGGTCCTCAATAGTTAGTTGACTAACTTGATTGAGTAAACGTATACACTTACGTACTATATATATATATATATTACATTTTTTCTCTTCTTAGTTAAATATGGATCATATTGAAAAGAGCATAACAGTTTCTTAGATAAAACAAATATATGTAGATAGTGATTGTGCTTCTCAAGTTCCTTTGATGTTTGTGATTTTGGAGTTTTCTTAAAATTGACAAAAATCCAAATCGAAACGCCACCCCAATTCATGTATTAGATAAGTAATAAATATTGTGATCAATGATGATAACTTCTTCTAACTCCTTCCAAATCAGATTATATTTCCTCTTTTGTGAAATATATTTTCGTATACAAATACTATCTCTGCTTGGTAAAAGAAAACAAAAGCCACGTATTAGTTTCTTTTTGTCTGTTTTTTTTGCATGAAAAGAACTACGTACAGAAATTGATTTGCTGAGAATCCAATCTCCTTTTAACATATATTGTTTATATTGGTGGTGGAAATTTTTGGATATTTCTTCCAAGCATGTGGACTACAACACAAGTCATAATCAAAACCTTATTCTTATATCACCAAAATTTTATAAGATTTTCACCATAAATGTTTGAGACTATTTGCCCCCTTAGAAATCCCACATAATTTTTTTTTTTTTCATACGATGATTTGTTAATTAAAACTAGCTCAAATGTGTGAAAAAAAATTATTGGTGCCAAATAAAGTTCTAATGTCAAGACCAATGCAAAATATTCTAAAACACGTGCAAATACTTATTTTATTTTAATGAGTCTCCTAATTCATTTAAAAGATAAATTAGCCCCACTGACATATTTTTCAATACCACATTGTCAACTAGAATTTAGGAAGATTCCTCAAATCATATTAATAAAAAGTGAATTCCACATAATATGTAAATTGTAATGAATTTAAATTAATAACCACGTTTATCAGAATGGCACATTAAAGTGTATATTATTAACTCTTTTAAAGAATCAAATACCAAAAATTCAGAATTTGTAAAGTTGATGTTGAATTTCTTTGAAGTTTTCGTGAAAAAAAAATTAATTGAACAAAATAAAAGACCTTTATAACCTTACAAAACCCTATGATTACACAATTAAATACATTCGAATATACACACGCGGATACACACGTATATAATATTTGTGATCATTCACTGACTGTTGAATGATTTTTTTTTTTCCTTCATGTCGTTCAATTATTGTACAATGGCATTCTACGCGTATCTTTTTCTCTGTCTGATGTTTAGTGGTTGCTCAATTATTAACTGTTCTTTTTTCTCTTAGAAAAATATTGTTGATTTATGATATTTTAATAATAATGCATTATAATACGATTTGAATAAAGTTTTTCCTCAATATCTACTTATAGAATAAAAAAATAAAAAAAAACAATTTTTTTTCATAAATTAAAAATATAATTTTTAGAGCAATTAAAATACAGTTATTAACTAAATTTTTTAAAAAGTTGGATGGCAGAATTTATAAAGCTTGAAGTGTACAAATTAATGTGGAACAAAATAAAATTCAAAAACTTCCGCCATCTCTTTTTGTCTAATAAATTCGTCAGACTATTTCCCATAAATTACTGAAAGTAACGCTCAAATTTTTGTAACGTTTAACGCGTCTTTTATTTATCTTTCTCATCTATCACTTGGACAATTTTAACTAATATTGCTTTCATTTTAATTATACTATAATTAAAGTAACGCTCAAATACGAGTAGTATAATTAAAATGAAGTTAATCATGGTACACCGACAACATACTTTTTTTTAAGAAAAGTTTCTTGAATTGGGTCAAAAGCAATGGAGATAGTATCTTAACACCTTTATACCAGGCAGAAGAATTGATGCATGCATATATAATACAAGAGAATAATAAAATTACCCAATTATAAATAAACGTGGCCATAATTACGTATATAATACCAGTATGATATACCTAGCTAGTCTGGCTTCTCTGTGTGTAGATAAAGAAAAATGGCACACGTGATCATATTTTATTTAAGTAGCATTTTTTTTAATGATGTTATAAGTACTTAAATAAATATCAAGTAATTGCAATTAGTTAAAATTATTTTCAAGTGGTAATTTTGCAATGTTTTACATCTTAATCATGTGTTTTAGATTTGGTTAAAAAGATGGGAGAGAAATGTTATGATTAGATAGTAGAAAAGAAAACATAGAGAATAACGATGTAAATGGTTTAACAGGAAACGCACGTACACGCAAGCAAGTGAAAGCTTGATACTTTAGTTGTTGTCCACACATATAAAACAGCAACGTTAATAGTAGAAGTGAATACCCAAAAGAAAAAAAACAAAAACTTGTGTATGATACATTGATACCTTTCCTTTTTCCGTTGCAACTCAAAGTGCTTTGTGACTATATATACATATTTATATATATGGGTGAGATGTGAAAAGGTTGAAGGAACAGGGTGAGGTTCAGGAAGCAACGTTGTTCTGAGAATGAGAGAGGAGTTGGTGGTGCAAGAAGGGTACGTTACGAATGAAGAGAGGCACCTCACGGTGCTGAAAACCTCTCTCTTCTTCAACGGTGACGGCTTCGCCGTCTACGATTCAAAGGGTCAACTCGTTTTCCGTTTCGACTCCTATGGTCCACGCGCACGTGACAAAGACGAGCTTGTTCTCATGGATCCTAACGGTCGTTCTCTTCTCACTCTGCGCCGAAAGGTACAGTACAATACAACCTTCTTTTTTTTTTGTTTCTACGAGGTCGCATGTTTCTGTTTCGTAAACGTGTTTAATTGAATCGGCAGAAACCGAGTCTGCATCAACGGTGGGAGGGGTTCAGAGGGGAGAGAAGGGACGGTGATAGGGCCGTTTTCAGCGTGAAGAGATCGTCGATCATCGGACGGTCGAGGACGAGCGTGGCGGTGGAGGTGTACGATAAGGCGGGTGTGGAGTACCTGATCGAAGGGTGTTTTCCGCAGCGGTGGTGCAAGGTTGTGAATGCGGGGAAGGAAACAGTGGCTGAGATTCGTCGCAAGGTGGACCCCACCACAAGCGTTATGATGGGGAAGGAAGTGTTTTGGCTTTGCGTAAAGGCTGGTTTTGATGCGGCCTTTGCCATGGGATTGGTGTTGGTGCTTGATGAGATGAACGGTGAGAATGGCTTTGACGATAGAGTAGATGAGCCTGTGGTGCGCTCGAGCGCAGTGGATCCGGGACTCGTGTCGCTTCCCGTTTGAGAGAATTGCGTGTTTTATGATGGTGACGTTTTACTTACTCATCTCTCGTGTTGGTTGGAGTGTACCCTCTGAAAAGAGTTTTCTCTGCCTTTTTTTTAAGAAAATAATAATAATAATTATGATGTTCTGGATCAAATCACTTTTATTTATTTTTTTAAAGAATAAAAAATAATGAAAGATTATGTCAATAGATTGAGGTAAGAAAACTAAAATCTAATTTCATGTGGCGTAAGTGAAAAGTGATATTAATATGTTATGACTGTATTGAATAATTTTCTTGGAAAGGTATAGGTCAAATAAATTGTTAATATATTTGGTTATACTTAAAGACTGAAAATAATTCAGAATTATACTATAACTTCAAGATTTGCCAATAAGGTGTTTATAATAAGATTTATAAGAATTAGAGATCTTCTAATAATTTCACCTGTTATTATTACATCATAAATATTTAGTTTAATATGAAGAGATATACAAAAATCAAATATATTTCTTTTTTTGTCAATTACTGATTAATTATAACGGATTTTTAGTAATCACCAAATAATTATACATATAATGGAATTATGATGTTGGTTATCTTATACAATTACACAAATATTATCTTAATTACCTTTTAAAATACATTTTAGATCATTTGGACATTTAACATTAAGCAACTTTTTAGCTATTTTGTTAAAAAGGTATTTACATGTTAAATTAATTTATTCAATAAATAATCAAATAAAATTTAAATTTTATAAAAAAAAAAGGGGTAAAAGTTTAATGTCTCTCCATAATCAATTAAGTTTTTTTTTTTTTTTATCAAAAATACCAATTAATTCTTATAATGAATGATCAATTTTATCTTAATACGGACAAAATTTAATAAATTGGTTTTTATATAGTATAATATTTTCTAATTTGACCGTTGTGACTGTAATCTCATTAAACATTTTTTAAGGCTTTATTGTCGTTTGTGTCTCAATTCCTTAAATTTTAACTGTCTGAAATTTTGACATTTGAATTTTTTTATACAATTTTAATCTCTTGATTTTAATATATCCAAAATTTATTTTATTTTCAGTTTAATTATTCATAAGTTTTTTTGTTATTTTAAACATGATCTTGCCTTACGCCCTATAATAATTTCGGTAAAACAACTAGTTTTGTTATGTAATTAAAATATAAGTAAAATAAACAGAGTGTAAATATTTATTAAACATGTTCCTCCAAATTCTAATGTTTTTGGTGGACAAAATTTCCTTATATTTCTACTACAAGAAGATATTTGTTTTATATTTCAACTACAAGAAGAGTTTTATTATTAGATATCATCGATAATTACTAATAATTTTATCTAGAAAAGAAGATTATATCTTTGAATCAATTATCAATACAGAAACAAAAGTAAATATTAAACTGGACTAGATATTTCAATCATTGAATTTCAACCAATTCTTATTTTCATTACTCTCTTCAATTATAATTTTGAGTACCATTGCCTATTCAAAAACCCCCCTTACTAATTTATGTTTTGCTGATAAAAGAAGCAAACTTTTACTAGCTTACTCAACTCATCATTTTTGGTTTAAATTATTTTATGAAAAAGAAGGGTGATAAACTCTGTTAGTTTGATAACTGTCAGATATTTTTTTCATGTATCTCATATTTTGTGTTAAGTTGATTTAAACAATAAAAATTAGTATGAGAGTCAAACAAGATATTGTAACAATGACTTACTTGACTCTTAACTAAAGAAATAAAAATGTCTCAATCATACATATATAGAAATGCAATACAAGAACAAATTTTAAATAAAAAGAAATATATACAATTAAGAATGTATATTATATTAAGAAGGTTGAACTAATTTCTTTCTTCTGATGGTTTTGTATCTTGATGTTTGACTACCTTTTAGATAAAGTATGACCTTACTAAAAAGTTATCTTAAATAATAGAAGTGTAATCTTATATTATTCTCTCATCTCATGCATTCTTACTCACATAACGAATAAATTATTTTGAGATGACCAATAATAACTGCAGAATATTTCCTTTTCAATCATGCCCAGAAAAAGGTAAGAAATAAAAAATAAGTACAAAAACTGAGAAAACAAAAGGGGAAGAACTTCAGCCTTACTTTACATGTGCAGCTTTATATCATTGTATTGTATTTTTAGTTGTGAGGAGGTATGTGTTTGATACATGATCTTAATTTATGTTTATCAGCATGTTAATTATATGATTAAAATAATTTTTACCAATATGTTAAGTTTCTAGAAAGAGATTTGTAGTTGATTCTATTTGATGAAGTAAAGTTTAACTTTTACAAAGTTTTTTTAGTAAAATAATATTTGCATCTTAAGAAGAGAAAGTAATTAGTCATCTTTTTATATGAAAATGATTTTTATTTCATTTTTTTTACTATCACAAATTTAAATATAGTCTACAAGATTAAATTTACTACTTTAATTGACGATGATACTTGACTTAAAATAATAGATATAAAACACAAATATGATTTATCGGTATCTAGACAAACAACAATTTTGAAGGTTTTTTTTTTTTTTTTTCGTCTATTACAAGGTCATAGCTACTTTTAGACTAGAGTTTGGAACCATTTTATGTGAGGACCATATTAACACATTTTCATGAAAATTAAGTTTTAAATTCAAGAATCATATTCCTGTGATGACCATATTTTGCCATAGGTTTGTAATAAAGACACCTATTCATGCTAAAGCAAAAGACAAAAGTTCATGAGGTTAGGAACCATTCATTGGATCCGACACACTCCACTGAAATGGTTGTTGTGTGGAAAGATGTTATCAAAATATATTATTTATAGACTAAAATTTATTGCATATCATTATAATATTACAATTAATAATTTAAGACATCAATATTTGCAATGTTAGCACTAAAATTCTGTTTTTTCCGCTGCATTAAGAAATACTAAAGTTCTGTCAAATTTTGACACCTGAAATGAACACAAAGAAGGCTATATGAAAAAAAGTTTAAATTACTATGAGTTATAAAAAAATGTTCTCCATTAGTCTCAAATTTTATTATTTGATTCTATTATAGTTACAGGGAGATGCATTTAGTGTACACCAGATGATGAAGATGGGATTTATGAAATGAGTATTATGAACATTGTTTAATGGCTAAGAATCTGCAAAACTTGATTTTCAAATACAATAAAATGATATCATGTTACTTCTAACAAAGTTTCGACTGCTACAGAATGTTCATAACTAGAATTTTTATTGGGCCACAAAATAAAAAGTGTCCATTTTGGGCTTGTTGCTCAAACAAATATTACTTTGAGTTGATTTATTTTATTTTATTTTATTAAATAAATTTTGGTTTCTTAAATTCAAGAACCACTCACATCAATTGTTATAAATCACTATTTAAGTAACTTTGAAATGAAGTGATGAAAGACCCAGTTTGATTCATTCCATGCTATAAAGTTGAAGTCGTCTAGCTTGCTTGTAGCAATTGCAAATTACATCAACCATTACTAAATTTAGAAAACATAAAAGTTTTTATTGATCAACCAAAAATTAAGAATACCACAAATACAACAAATTTTTTAGGTATTGATTTTTATTTTTTTTAATAAGAAAACACAATATCCATAATGAATAAATGAAATTTGTACAATTTCGATGATTCATAACTTCTAACACCTCAAACCTGGTTTTAAGCATAATTATATTTCAATTGATTTTACTTTACTTAATTAAATGATTTATAAAAACGTCTTTCATCTAATTGGATTCTATTATATTTAATTGTTTTGTTTTATTTTTCCTATAAAATTTATAGAAAAATAGTTTTTATTTTCGTTAAGAAATTAGAACATGAAAAATTAAAATTATATGTTTAGCGTGTGGTTGGTGGTGACAGCAGTGGCCTTCGTCGTTACGCCATAATTCCAAAGTCTTCACATACCAACCACAAACATTTATTTATTTTTCTCATTTTTTCTCTCTTGCATTTAATTGAAAATGAAAATATGCTTTCACATAATAAATAACATTAAGCAAGATCTTTTATAACCCTATTCATGCTAAAGCAAAAGACAAAAGTACATGAGATTAGGAACTATTCATTGGATCCAACACACTCCACCAGAATGGTTGTTGTGTGAAAAAATGTTATCAAAAATATATTATTTATAGAATAAAATTTATTGCATGTCATTAAAATTGTGTACTTACAATTAATAATATAAAGCATGAATATTTGCAATGTTAACACTAAAATTCTGTTTTTTCTGCTGCATTAAGAAATACCGAAGTTCTGTCAAAAGAGAAATTTTGACACCTGAAATGAACATTAAGAAGTCTATATGGGAAAAGAGTTTAAATTATTACGAGTTATAAAAAATGTTCTCCTAGTCTCCAATTTTATCATTTGATTCTATTATAGTTACAGGGAGATGAGATTTATTAAATGAGTATTATGAACATTGTTTAATGGCTAAGAATCTGCAAGACTCCATTTTCAAATACAATAAAATGATATCATGTTAGTTGTAACAAAGTTTTGACTGGTTATATGTTGGGCTGCTACAGAATGTTCATAATTTTTTATTGGGCCATATTGGGTTTGTTTGCCGAAGAGACAGTCAAGACTCCTTCTTACACTTTCAAGCATTTTTTGACACCTCTAAACTTTTCAATTCGTATCAAAAATATCTTTAAAATAGTATCGTAAAAATCAAAATATCCTTCTATCTTAAAACTTCTCTACGAACCTCTTCTCATTTTACTTCAGCAGACGCCACTCACAGCCACCATTTCGTCATGCTTTTTCTTGGCGGTTTTCATGATAACAATGCAATTGAGGATTATTTAAGATATGTATAATGTATTTTTGAATTTATAAAATATTTGAGAGAATTTTGTTTGATTTGTAATTTGGAAGTGGGTTGCGTCTAGTACGAAATGAGTTGTGGAACGGAGCATTCTGCAACTATGTTATGGATTTAGAAAACAGTTTCGAAATACTCCATTCCACAACTCATTTTATACAAAAAATCAATTATGGAATGAGATATTCCAGAACTGTTCTCCAAATTCAGAACTGCTCACTACCCCATAAGAATAAAACCGTAATTTCATAAAATGTACACTTTAAAATATTTTTAAATTTTGGAGGTGTCGGAAGAAGATTTGGAAGTGCTTTGAGTTGATTTATTGTTTTTTGTTTAAAATAAATTTAGGTTTCTTAAATTTAATAATCACTCACATCAATTGTTATAAATTCTATTTAAATAAATTTAAAATGAAATGAGGAAAGAACTTGTTAACTGTAGAAAAAAAAAAATGATTTCTAACATTTAATGTAGTTACAAAATTTCTTCCTAAACCATGAAGGGATTTTATACTTTTTAAATAACTTAGAATTTATCCATGTAGCTTGCTTGCAACAATTGCAAATTACATAAACCATTACTTTCGAGCTAATATAAAAACCATAAAAGATTTTATTGTTCAACCAAAAATCAAGAATACCACAAGTACAACAATAATATTTATTAGTAGGTCACACACATAAATCACATTGAAGATCTATGATCCATGCATTATATCCAGAAACAGAAAATGAATGAGGATAAGAAGAGGAAGGGAATGGAAGCAGGCGAGAGAGGGGTTGCAAGAGACGTAAGTGGCGGCGGCGGCGGCGTAGTGGCGGCGGACGGTGGCAAAGCAGAGGCTAAGACATTGACGGCTAACCTCTGTCCACGTGTACAGTGTTGACCAATGCTACAGATAAAATAATGTTGACCAGTTCTGTTAAGGGTAACGTTGACCGGTCCTGTGTTGTAGACTGCACCTATTGGATTATTTGAAGAGCACGATGTGTATGAATCTTCCGACACTTCAACCACGTTATGTCGTGATGTCTGAAAGTTGAAGGCTTGAAAAAAAAAACAAATTATTATTATTTTTTTTTGTAATTTGTTCATGTGGATAATTAAGGTAAAATCATGGTATAAATAGAAACTTACATAGAATATCTCCAACTTCAAAAGTGTTGTTAGAAACCCAAGATTGGTATAAGGAGGAATCTTGTGGAGTTGTCCAACCTGTGGCATCTCCAACAGCGAACACTCTCTGTGCCTCTGTGTATTGTACAAACATTAAAAATGGCAACACTACACTGATACAGAGACAACTAACCATGTTGTTCATGTTCCAAAGTTCTTGGAAAATATGTTTTGTTGGTGTAAATGCAAGTGAAGAGAAGAGTAGCAAAAGTGGCTGTGTTTGTGTTTTTGGTTGGAGTGTTTTGAATGGAGGGCCAAAGCTATAAATAAAGGAAAAATATTTTAGGTATTGATTTTTATTTATTTTTTAATCAACAAAACACAATATCCATCATAAATAAATGAAATTTGTGCAATTTCGAGGATTGATAACCTCTAACACCTCTACCCATAATTATATTTCAGTTGATTTTACTTTACTTAATGAAATTACTGATAAAACGTCTTTCATCTAATTGGATTCTGTTATTTTAATTTATTTTTCCTATAAAATTTATAGAAAAATAGTTTTTATTTTCATTAAAAAATTAAAACATGAAAAATTAGAATTATATGTTTAGCGTGTGGTTGGTGGTGGCAGCAGTGGCCTTCGTCGTTACGCCATAGCTCCAAAGTCTTCACATACCAACCACAAACATTTATTTATTTTTCTCATTTTTTCTTATTTGCATTTAATTGAAAAATGAACATATGCTTTCGCGTAATTAATAAATTTAAGCAAGATGTTTCAAATGTTGAGATTATCTTATATAACTAACTGTACTTTTTTTATGATAGAAACTTTTATACTTTTTAATGAATTTCGTCAAGGAATTTTGAATCTAAAGTCATAATTATAGTTATGTTTAATATATTAATTCAGTGATTATACTCTCGACAAGATGTAATTCTAAAGGGTTAACATTAGTCATTAAAATAATATAATGTATTTAAAAAATAATTATTTTGGATAAACATAATATATCAGTAAATAAAAGTTAAAAATTGATATTTATTTGCCTTTTTTTTTTATCCAATCTAAATTTTGTACATAGTTATCTTTTAAAATTCAAATCCTGTGCAATTAATACTTGACAATCAAGTAAAATTAGTTTTTGGATGTAATATATTAGTTTCGATATTATGTATTGCTAAAATAAGTAGACAAATGTTATTCTCACTTTAACAAATTAAAGTTTTAATAATTTAAGTGGTTCATGTACAACAAATCAACCTAAGCTATGCATAATTGTTTAAAAGAAATCTGATTCTTTTAAACACACTCTATTTAGGTTTATTTCACTATTTTTCATTAAATTATTATGATCTCATCTTTTATTATTTTATTATTTTATTTCTGTCCTTTTAATTGTGAAAATGTTTAAAAGCCCAAAATAAGGGGAGAGATTTTCACATGGAGAACCCAAGTCAAATCCATGAGCATTTTGTACAAATTTCCCAACCGTTGAAAATTTTCTTTTGGATTGTGATATCTGGTAGTTGTGTTATTCTGTGACAGACTTAATTGGAGAAATTATTGGACAAATAAAAATAAAATTCTTTTATTTTTAATAAAGGAAATAATAGTAGAGGACAACATTATTTTTAAAAGAAATAATTGTGTAAAAACATGTTATGAGAAAAGAATAAGAAATTATGATAGGTGGTTTAAATCAGTATCATATTGGGAAAAAACAACATTAATACTTGGCTGGTGAGTGTAAATAATAAAAATGAATATATATATATATATTTGTATATAAAAGTTAATCAGCTAGACAAGGAGATCAGATACTTGGAAATTTCCACAATTTAAATTGCTTGTAAGTTCTGAAAATTGTTACATCCAAAGAATCATTGAATTCACTTGTACATTCAATCTTTTGATTGCTTATAATGCTACAAGAAGAAGAAAAGCTGCACAACTTGTAGAAACCAGTAAATATAAAGATCCAATACCCTGCCATGCATAACAATTGTTGCATCATCAGCATTCACTTTCCACATATTATGTTCATACCAAGTTAAACAAAATTTGTAATTTGTAATGAAAAATGTAAGAGGAAGCATACCTTGAAGGATAGAAAGGAGGAGGTTGCTGAGGAAGTGAGTCCTGTGAAGCCTATGTCATATGCAATGCTGCCATCTGGTTTGAACAAGCCAAAGTTTCTCTCAGATGTTGGGCCAGGCTTCAAATTCTCGTTGAACAAAGCAAAAATATAAGCTCTCACAACCATCTTAGGCCTATAAGGGGTACCCTTTTTCTTGAGCAATAGCTTCTTCAAGTTTTTGTTGTAAGTCCTTGCATTTTTCACTGTTGCACCAGCTTCATTTTCATCTCCACGAGAGGCCCAACCAGTCTCGGAAACAATGACCTCCATCTTGTCAAATCCAACCTTCTCCAAGGCAGCATAAGCTGCATCAATTTGGGCCATGAACATGTTGTCATAGTGCAGTTTTGTCTTGGCATCATAAATCCCTGGATTTTTCTTGAAGAGAGCATAGTTTATGTCAATGTGTTGGGGGTCATTTTTGTAGGCCAAGAAGGGGTATGCATTTATGTAGAAAGGAGTGCCAATTTGTGAGAAGAACTGCAAAAGGGGCTTCATGAAAGGTAGCACATCCTCCCTAAAAGTGCATGCAGATGGAGGGTAGGAATTTGCAAACACAGCCTCAGAATGTGGACTTGAGACCTGAATTTGATGTGCCAAATTGAGCCTATCTAGAGCAGTGTACACATTTTTAGCTGCTGGCAGCAAAACTTCCCACAGCTCCATATCTCCTCCTCCTAATATCTCATTCCCCACAGCAATGCCACGAATTCTGGTTCCTGGAAGAAATGGCTGAACATTTTCTTTGATCCAATTCATGGCTCGGTCCTCCCCTAGGCTTATGTCTCTCAGAAACTCATTTGGTAGTCCAATAATAATTGCAATCCCTGAACCTTTGAAGGCACTCAGGACTTGATGATCAGCATCATATATTCTGATGTTCCTTATCTTGGCAGCTTTCAGAAGGGTAACCACGCTATGAGGAGAAGGTAGATTGTCTGCAATCCTACCATAGTTTACTCCATATGTTCCAGTAAATATTTTGTCCCCCAAAACTGCACCAAACAAGAACATGAAAACGTGGTTAAAATTTGAAATCCATGTCATTCCAGAACAATTAATGCATAAAAATAGCATGAAATTTGTTACCAAGCAAAAGGGTCTCTCTACTAACTAAATTCTGCATGGCACCAAAAGAGGAAATAATCTAAGCAGAGGCAGCACAATATATATACAACTACGTTAAATTTACTACCTTTCATGATAACTACTCTAAAGGTAGTATTTTTTTCATGATTTCTAATTGGTTTTCAGTTACTGATCATGCATAGAAATTAAATTGTCATAAAAATGTCATTGCAAACTGTTGGTAATGAAGTGGCAGATTCAGTTTTGGGAAGAAAAAATGAGTTTAAAGATGAGTTGTGAGAGAGGAAAACACACCATGAGAAAGTGTTAAGGAGAAGAAGAGAAGGCAAAGAAAGAGGGAAGTTGAGTAAGAGAACATGGTCCGTAGTGTTAGGATATTAAGAATGATAGAGCATTCCACTCATGGAAATGATGTGGGTTCCCTGTAATATGTAATTCAATAACGTAACTTCATTGGTGAAGAATTGATAGGCAATCCTAGGGGTGATGCAAAACTTTTCCTCCAGGAATGCCATAAACTAAAGATTCCTAGCTTTTTGCCAAAAGATGATGACTAAAATATCTGAATAAGATTCTTAGCCTTAAACAAAAGATGACTGAAATATAAAACAAGGGTGTTCACAGGGACTTAGAATATATTCTTCCTTTCACCACCCTTTAAAGTATACCTTTTCGCAATTTTGATCAACTGAATGTGTCTGCAGCGTAGCTAGCAGAGGCATCAAGCTAGACACGAAGGATGTGTAAATTGGTCATCAATACCTTTCGTGGCCTCATGCTTAGGGTCACACTTCACAACACTGCCATGCACAAACACATTGCATATATAGTAAATATCTATTTATCTGCTTATCTTTTTTCTTCTTTTTCTTTCCACTTTCTGTTCAATCTATCAGTGCTTAACATTTATACGTTTAAAACCTAACCTTTTAAAACTTATTTTTTACTACAATATATACACATGTAAGAAAATCTACAATTTTGGATCTTGGATAAAGTTTTATATGATGACATTAAATCTTGTATCGAAAATGACCTAAAACATTGTTTATTATAATGGTCACCTATTTTATATAAAAAATTATTAAGCATTGAAAATATCTAAGACTATTGTTATCAAATAAATGCTATTCTCTGACAGATGTCAAAATGAATAAGACAAGTTACTAAAGGCGCGGAAAAATCAGGTTTTTTTAGTTATCAAAAGTCTATCAGTTTACCCACGCCAAGCACGTGTTTATTTTGATAATAATTCCTGCATGCGAAACAAAGATCGCAACTTGCTGAAACAAAATCAAGTCCTAGCATGGAAGCAAAAAACAAAATAGAATTAATATATCATATCTACCCTTTCCATCAGTAGCTGAAAAAGATCACTGAAAAGTGAAGAAATGGAACAGTTAAAAACAATTAATTCCTAACACAAATGTGTGCCAAAAGCCTACAACGATTGTTCATAACTTAGGCTATGGAAACCCAAAGATCTAGTCTAGGAGTGATACGCGTTTGATGTTCATCCTAATTACAACCAAATCTGAAGAAATAGTACAAAACTACAATAATCCAGGAGCTCATAAAACAACTACAACAACTTAAATAACATTACAAAGTCACCACCTATGTTTAAGCAGCTTAAACTACAAGATGAAGTAGATCAATACTGGTACACTTTCACTGAGCACAGCTCCAAATAACCTGTCCATTGTCCACCATTTTATTTACTTGCTCCTCACCTTGAATGCTGTTTTTTCCATCACTTACTGGGATTTCTTTTGTACTGTCATTCTCCTCAACATTTGGGTTCAGGTTCACTTTCTCAGCTCCCCCATTTGCCTCAACCTTCCCATTTTCTTTTCCTGATGCAATTTGTGGCTCCTCCTCCTCTTGGGGTTTCTCAGTGACCTGCTCCTGAGGCTTTTCAGTGACCTCCTCCTCTTGAGGCTTTTCAATGACCTCATCCTCTTGGGATTTTTTTTCAGTGATCTCCTCAGTATTCAAAGCTTCTTCCCCTGCAAGTTTCTCCTCTGACTCCACCAACAATGCTGCTTCTCCTCCCTCAGGCTTTTCAGCTGCTGCAGTTTGCACTTCAGCATTACTGTTACTGATAATCTCCTCTGTATCAGTCTTCTTTTGACTGTTGTTATCAGTTTCAGCAGGATCTGGTTTGGACTCTTCAGCAGCGGGTTCGTTCTCTTTGTTATCCTTCTTTGAACCTGATGATTTTCGGGATCTTTTCCTTGGAGGCTCAGTCTCTGCTGGTGGGGTCGATTTCACCTTCTCGCTGATCCTTGCTGATCGCCTAGGGGTCTCACCAGTTCCCCAGTCAAACTCCGAGATCGCAGGATTCCCAGGATTTGCCTTTAGGTACTGCTCCAACTGCTTCTTGGAAGTGATCTCTTCCCCAGTAGGAGCTATGAACACAATCTCACTTTTCCTTGGTGTTCCTACTTTCTTAGGGAAGAACTGCATAGTGGAACCAAAGTAAGCATCACAACAAAACTTCCATAGAGTACAAATAATATACCAATAAGGTTTATTATTTCAGAGTTCGACACAGAAACAGATCTGTGCATAATAATACCTTATAAAACAAAATGCAGAAAGGGTTTCAGGAAACATCTATGGTACATAGATCTTTGTATAATAATGGCTTATAAAAAATAAAAGCAGAAGGCTCTGATAACCAATAAATCACTAAGCCTCTCGTTTACAGAAAAATGCTCATTCTAGAAGGAAAATTGCATCTCTCAGTGAAACTACACATGTTTATATGAATCGATATGAAAACACGAGATTCCAAAACAGGCTATTAATATTTAGCTCCAAAATTCATCTCTTATTAGTAGCTTCAGTTCACATAAGGATCTAAAATGAATCAATCGATATTTTCCTAAAGAGTACAAGAGTTTACATAGCATATTTTTGAAATGTTTCTCAAACAGGGAAAGACAAACATATCTATGAATTTAATAAGGAATAGTGTAGGAATGGAATAGAATCAACACCAAAATTTTATGAATCACATAGCACACCGAAAAACTCAAAAGCCACAACACTAGTCAGAAAAGCACAGATTCGAGGACAACCACAAATCCATGGAAACTTGATACCAGATAAAAAGAGACATTGTCTTCTACTTTTACAGCGAGATGCCCAGAATCTTCTAGTATTTTCAGGAAATTTGGGCAGGGATCACAATCAAAGAAAGGAGAAGATTGCAAAGCCATTAAAAACTAAAAAGAAGAAAAAGAAAAAACTGAGAAAAAGAAATAGGAACTGAACTCAGTGTTACCATGATGAAATTAAAAAAACAAAAAAACTGTTGTTGCAAGGTTAGCCCTTTGGGGAAAACCCTAAAAACCCAATTGAGCACCGAATTCTTCAAAACATTTACACCACAAAAAAAATTAACAGCAGAATTTGAATTGAACAACATAAACCATTGTTACAACCCCTTTCCGGAAAACTCTACAAACAAAATTCGACACCGAATTCTTCCAAATCCAAACAATTAAACTTCAAAAAAATAAAATTAAAACACCAGGTTTTTTTCCCTGCAACAAAGGCACCATTATCACAAATTAATCCCATCCAAAAAAACCCTAAAAACAAAACCCCGCACCGAATTCTTCCAAACATTTGCAACAAAAAAAAAAAAAAACTAAAACACCAGACTTTCTCGTAAAGCTACCATCATCACAAGGCCACCCCTTTCCAGAAAACCCTAAAAACAAAAATTCACAAATTCTCCCAACCGTTTACCCTACAAAAAAAAAAACATTTTTCCTCAAAAAAAAAGGTACCATTATCACAACTTCATCCCTTTCCGAAAAACTCATAAAACAAAAATTCACACCGAATTCTTTCAACCTTTTAAACTAAAAGAAAACACAAAAACATGTTACAAGGCAACAACATCGGTAACAACCAAAAGCCATGGAAATTGGAAGCTTATTTCAAACAAGAAAAACAGAGACTAAATCAAAACATGAAATTAAAATAAATTAGAGAGAGAGGAATGAGAAAAAAACCAGTTTCTTCCAAGCAGAAGGAGCTGAAAGCTCAACTGATAGAACCTCATCTTTCCCTGCACTCTGCGGTTCGCTCTCCATTCCTCTTCTCACACTCACTCTGCCTCTTCTCTGCTAACCCAATTGCCACCAAACAAAAAATCCACCAAAAAAAAAAAAAAGAGTGCATAAAGCTTCGAATTAGGATATGGTTCTCTCTGTTCCCCTTTCTCTCTCAAACTGTCACCAAATTCAATTCCAGAAAGGGCTTTTCTAACCTCACCCACCTCTCTCAAACCTCCTCCCTCACCCTCCAATCAAATCCCCCCACACACCCTTCCTTTTCAATTAACATTCTTATCCATTCGCACATTTCATCTTCTTCACCTTCGCAAGAACGACACGTGCCTGTCAACGAACTTGCATCAGCACAAACTTCAACTCATCAAAATACTCAATTCATTAACTATTTTTACAGTTACCCATTTCAAATTAAAGCGCACACTTTGATGCATTAATTAAAAAACTTATTTTTTATCTTTGAAATGGAAAAAAAAAATAAAAAGGTTGAAAATTTGAATATGTGGAGAGAGTGGTAGGTGTGGGGGCACACGTGAAAAGGTAGTGTTAATGGATAACCTTTGCTTCTCTTTTGTGTTAACCAAATTTAAATATGTGGTTGGAGTCCGAAACTCACCGACCAATCTCCTTCAAATTCAAATTCAAATTCTTCCAACACTTTCCTTTTTTTTTTTTTCATACAAATTTTCTTTTCTTTTTACTTAAATAATAATAAATCTGGATAGCGTTCTGCTCCCAGTTCTTAAACTTTAACCAAAATCAAATGTTTATTTCGAGTCCAAACCCCCCACCGACCAGTACCTTAAATTATTATTTTTTTTTTCAGAATTAACTGTTTTGTATATCACTCACTTCAGTTTTTTTTCCTAAGACTAAATTAAGGGTTTTTTTTATATGTTTTTCACAGATTTCTGAAAATGAAAATGTGAAATTTATCTTTCTAAAAATTATTAATTTGTATACAAGTTAATTTATAGAAATTCTTTGATATGATATGTTTAAATTTTTATTTTTAATTTATGTACAATTTAATTTTAGTTTATAAGTTGTGTTTGAATGTGTCCACCGAAAGTTTGCATGTAGGCAAGAGAAAAAGAATTACTTACAATAAAATTATTTAACTTTTTTTTATTGTCTTGACAAACTACAACTAGTTTTGACAAGGAATACTTTTATTGTTTTATTTAAAAAAAAAAAAAAAAAAAAGTTTCTGATTAAGATTTGTGTTATTTTTGGTATTTGTAGTTTTTCGTACTTTCATTTATAATCCTTAAACAGCGTTTCTATACAAACAAACACGAAGAATATTCGCAAGTGACTTGCACAATATTTTTACAAAGAATTGCGTGAAAGTGGAAGTGATTCTGTTAATAGCCTGCGTTAGCCAAGCTTGTCATAACTACGTCATGGTTATGATGATGTGAGTAATTGTCAATTTGACAACTCGAAACACTATGGACAAAACTATTTCCTTTGCAGGTGATAAACGATTAAATATAAGTTAATTATTCAACTTAGACAAAAAAAAAAAATAGTAGCTAACAATTTTAAAGTCTTTTTGTTTTTGTCGTTTCTTTGAGTATACCTAGAAAGTTTGCAACGCGAGAAAGATTCCAATCTCAATGTGTGTGACCCATCTTAATTAGTCGAGCTGATCCAGACAGCATTAAAATAATTAAACATTAGTGAGCTAACTAAATTTTTATCTTTTATCAGAATCAATATTTTACTTTTAAGATAAAAAAGTAATAGCTATATTTTAAAAGAGATACTTTTATTTGAATCGTGTTTGATGGATTTTGCTCCGTTTGGAAATTATACGTGTTTATCTTTTTTCGGGTATGCGTTGAAAGATTTTTTAATATTTAAGCAATTATTCGGTATTTGAAGTATTAAATATTAATTTAAAAACGTATATTTTTTTTCAGGTGGTGTTATACTATTTTTAAATGTTGTTATACTATTTTTAAAGAAGAGTAAGAGTAGTTTTTATGGGAAACATATTTTTAGAGAAGAGTGAGAGTAGTTTTTATGGGAAATATATATTATCATGATAGATTAATTCGGACAATAAAAATTGATTTAGAATGTTTAATTAATATTAATTATGATTAATTTTATTTGTTGTTTTAGGTTTTTGATAATATTCGATATAATAATTCAATATTTAATTTTTGTATATTCTCATACGAATACATTTTGGCCATGTACATACAGTACATTATCCTTCCGTACTCGATAAGTTTGGTCTTGAAAGTCAATTTTTTTAAAGAAAATTTCATTTCTTATTTTTTTTGTTTGGCCGAGATGTTCGTGGCCTTTTCTTGTGCTTTAGTGGATCGAGATATATTCAACCATCTCGTATATTAGTCCCTTGAGTTCAAGACTACATGTCGAAGATTTCTAAGTCAAAATTAAGGTTTACGTGTCCCCCTTCGTGATCTGTATCTAGTTTGATCTTGACTGTTATTATGAATAATCAATAATTTAATCATAAAATCGTAGGATTTGTACAATTTTACATACTATTTACAATTGAATCCTAAGCATGATCGTGACAGAGCAAAATTGTAGTATTGTTGAGTAAAAGCATAAAATCATATGGATCGTGATTCTTTTCAGATTGTCTATTCCACCAACTATTCACCTTCTTGCATAGGCGGATTCAATTCAAATAAAATTATGTAAACAAATTTTTATCTTAATATGTGTTGTCAGCTGCAATACCATCGAATTAAAATTAATACAATTAAATTTCACCTTATGTTTTCAACAACCTTGCAGTACCTATTTAGCTTGTCGTGAATCGAGTTTTAATTAAAATAAATTTCAAACCCAATTAAAATTAAAAATTAAGACCGTTTTCTCCTCCATCGTTCATCTTCTTGGATGAATGAGTTTTAATTAAATGAAACTCAATTAAGGCTCTTGTAATGTTCATATATTCTTCTCACTAATAAATTCAAAAATCCCAATCACACACTCAAGTCATCAGAGCAACACAATTTATATTGAAAATAAAATCTATGACCTGTGTAACAATCCTACAATTTACAATTTTGTGCACTCTTCACGATTCTAACCATAATCTCAATTTTAACTACTTTGGGTGTGTCCATTGGATGTCGTGCTTCACGGTCTATAAATAGAGGTGGTTTATATCAATTGGACCACTTGTGCTTTTTAATGTGTCCAAGGTCTAAGATTTGAGTAATGGCTAGGTGTACTCTTACTATCTAGCTTAGTCATGTCTTCCTTGTCAAACTTTTTTGAGTTTTTAGGTGTGTACTTTTTTGAGGAATTTTGGTGAGTCAGTAGCCATTGTAGGGAGAGCTCTGCCTTCGATGTTGGGGAACACCGAGTAGATGCACCTGGTAGGGTTGAGAACTTAGCGAGTGAGATAGTCGAGAGTGACCTCACTCTTCAGTCAGGTTATGAGTGGGTAGATATTAACGTTATCCAATACTTCTTCAAATATCGTTGGTCATCCATGATAGAGTTAGATGTCGTGAGTTTGCCAATACGCGCAAGGGATGCCAAGGAGGACATAATGGCTCTTGAGCGATGTATTACTATTAACAACGTATGTCATGACTGTGAGGATAACTAGTCCAACTTCTTTTACATGTATAGTTATTTGTTCTCCGATGCCCATGTCCAACTACCCTTTGATGAGTTTACTATGAGTGTTCTACACACCCTAAATGTAACTCTAACTCATCTACTCCCAAACTCACGGGTCTCGTTACAAGCCTCAATTGATATGTGACTTGTTAGAGTTACGTCCTACTCCTCAAGTGTTTTACACTACTATAGTGCTTAGTTGACCACCTTGATCGACTGGTCATCTCTGGTGGGGCAACTCGACACTTGCTTGTTTGCGCTCTACACCTCATCTTATAAAAATTCTAAGAATAGTTTTTTCAAAGTTGTAGTCGAGCCCTACAGTTGAAAACACTTATTTGATGTGACAAGCTTAAGTTCCCCTTTTGCTGGACTCGAAATCCCATCCGATATTAGTCTTGGTCAGGGTCTGTAATGATCGAGGAGGATAAAAAGATTTTCATAGTCCTAAATCTTTTCCCAAGGAGGCTACCCACACAGAAGGTACTCTCGGTTCATGTCTTCCCTTAGCAATGGGTGAATTCGAAGGGTATGTTTTGTTTTTTATTTTCTTTTCCTTTCCAGTTGGTATTAACTTTGCTTAATGATTTTTTTATTTTCAAGCATAATGGATCAAAATGCTTTTGATTTCATGAAAGTCCTAAAGCATCTGCAAATGGAAAAGAATAAGCCTCTCGAGAAAGGTTTGGATGTTGTTGATCTCCCACTCCGAAGGGTACTCCTGCCCCTACCCCTATTGTTGACCTTGCCCATTCTCTTCTGGTGGAATAGAAGCACAAAAGGAAGGAAAATATCAAAGAAGCGTTTCTCGTCAAAGAGTTCTTGAAGAAATCTCTGCCTTCTACATATGATGTAAGGACTGGCAACAAATTTCCCTACTTAGTGGTAACTTGTCTTTTTATAAAGGAGTTAACTTCTCCTTTACAACTGCCGAGAAAGAGGTGATATCCTCGATTTCATTGTAGGAACTCGTGGCAGCATGCCTCGAGATGCAAAGCTGGGCACTAGCTTTCACCCGGGTGCTCGGTGTCAAAATCTCCAAGGGCTTGGTCACTGAGGTATAAAAACTGAAGCAAGAGTGAAAGAGTACGAGTGCCTCTTTGGATGATTTTTGAAGAAAGTGAAAAGTAGTTTAGGCTGAGTTCAAGAGGGGGGTGAATTGAACTTTGTCAAAAATTTTCGCAAAAGATGAAAATTAATAAAGTGTAGAAAGAAAGTTCTTTATCAAAACAATCAAAAGTTTGATTTTGAAGTGTACAGTAAAAATTCAATTAATTGAAACTAAAAAATAATTAATTGAAAATAACTCACAATACAACAATTAGCAAATAACAATTTATTGAAATGCGGAAGCAATCAATTGAACAGAGTATATAGTATTGCATATGCTAGAAACAATTAACTAATCAACAAAAATAATCAATCAATTGAAAAAACTCAAGTGCAAAGCAAGACTGATTCAATTAATTGAAATCAGAAAACAATTAATTGAATTGAAAATCAATCAATTTCAAGAAACCACTCCAAAGAGTAAAATAATAAAAAATGTGAATGTGATTTTTCAAGATTCTTCAAAAACTAGAAAAACAATTAATTGAAATTAAAACTTAACAAATTGAAAATTCTTAAAGAAGACTAAGTTCCAAAATATTAATCAATAAAACAGAAACAACAATAATTTCAAATACTCAAACTGGAGCCAAGAACAGAATCCAATCAATTGAAAAATAGAACAATCAATTGAAGAAACCACAAATCAGCAGCAACAACAGTAAAATCGATTAATTGAAACCCGATATCAATTAATTGATTTTACAAAACTGAAAAATGTCAGAAATGAAATTTTTACAGTAAATAAAAAATAAAGTTCAAAACCAATAGCTAATCAAAGATCAACAAGTATAGATACCAGAACCACATAATAATGTAGAATATATCAGACAAAAGTGCAGACCAGAGAAATCAATTAATTGAAACCAGAAAATAATTAATTGAAGATTTGTCAGTTTTGAGAAAAATTTGTAGAAACAGTACGAACCATGAAAGGGTTAAAGAGAGATCAAGAACACCAAGATTTATACTAGTTCACCTTCCTGAAGGGCTATGTCCAGTCTCTTTTCCAACAAGCATAGATGTTAAAATAAGTGTTTGGCCTAAGTTCAAGAGGAGGGGGGGGGGGGGGGGAATTAAAACCTTTTAAAAATTTTTTCAAAATTTTGTTTTTGGGGTGGGGAAAAAAAATTTTTAAAAAAAAA
>Ga0123340_1000871_pt1 | contig 22985 bp, 12 predicted proteins | sample SirMexnodulemix_FD_89961 | JGI IMG/M metagenome (GOLD analysis project Ga0123340, IMG submission 89961) | Root nodule microbial communities of legume samples collected from Mexico - Siratro Mexico nodule mix | ecosystem: Host-associated > Plants > Roots > Nodule | place: Mexico: Nepantla...
ATTTTATTTTTATTTTATAAATTTGTTTTAAATATTTTTTATTAAAATTTTTATTATATAATTAATTATATTTATTTTATTAAAATATAATCAAAAGCAAAAATGAAAATTGGAGATGTAAGGAATTAATTCATGTATGTTTTACATGTTGGGCAAGCACCCTACCATCTGACCTATTTCTCATTACAAATCAAAAGCACTCGATAATAAATTATCAAGTATGTGAAAGAAATACATTAATAATCGATTATTAATACATGTTAATTGATTTTGTACCAAAAAATTATTGATAATCAACGCTACTTGTCTAATCAATTATAAATGTAAACCAAGGTAAAAGTAAGATTATTTTTAACATTTCGTAATAGTGACGTGGTTTTCTTCAACAACCTCTTCACTCGTGTGGGATATTAAGATTTTTTTTGTCAATATACAAATTAAACATTAATATAAAAGAATAAGAAGTAAAGTCCATTATGGACTTACTTGGTCTTACTCAAACGTCGTGGAGCTAAACAAACAAAAATTAAAAAGTATACTTTTTTTAGGTTATTATTTTTAAATCCTAGTCTAATTTAAATTATAAGTCAAGCAAAATTGATAAGCTTTAATTGTTAGTTTAATTTCATGCATTTTTTACGGTGAATTTGTTATTAATTTTGTTTGAATTTGAATTTTATTATTTTTTTATGATTCATTTTGTTATTTAATAAGTTTTATTGCGCAAAGAGTGATTTTGTGTGTGGAGAATTAGGTTAAATCTAAAGAGAGAAGAAACAAAGACGCTGAATAAAGGGAAGAAGTAGAGGAAGGGGCATAAGTGACTTCTTGCTTAAGCAAAGGATACCATGTGGGCTAAAACTCACTTAAAGACTATCATAGTGAAGCCCTAATCTGAAGACGTCAATGCTGGAGCGTGAATTACGAGATAACGACAACATATTGACCTAATGGAAGGAAGGAAAACTATATAAAGCCAAAGCTAGGTCAAAAGGAGGGATCGATCATTGACACTCTCACTTAACGGCTGCCACATTGGATTAAGATTTATTCTTTTCTTTTTTTCTTATTCTCCAAGGCTACCATGAGTAGCTAAGTTCTCTTATTCTTGGGATTGAATGTAATTTCTCAACTTTGAATGCACTCTTGACATTACTTGATATCATTAATTTCAATTACCTTTGTTTTACCTTTTATTCATATTTTGATCTATCTTAGAATTCTTATTGTGACTAGAAAGCAGCTTTGAATTTGGAACCAAACATATGCATTGCATGTATAAGTTCAGGGATGAATTATAGTGTAGTGTCTGTTTATAGCAACCATGTTTAATGCTGATTAATCTATTCTAGTAACTGGAGAGAGAGTTAGGTATGTTAATTTATGAATTTCAAATCTAGAGGAATTAGATTGAATGATTTCTATTTGCACAGATTGATAATTGAAAATGATGATGTTAACTTATGATCAAAAGTGTATGAGAAGGAGATTAATAAAATTCAATCCCAAGATCTTTATTGATATAAATTTCACAAATTCAACCATTAGTTGTTTTGTTTTTATGTTCTCATATTCAATCAAAATCAATTCATCTTTATTACATGTTTTTAATCATAATACTTTGATACATATTCAATTTACAATCATAAAAGTTCCCTGTGGATACGATACTTTTACTTATTTTCTATATCATTTGAGTACTCAGTACACTTGATGGACTAACAAGAACCACGCTTGTGTTAAACTCACAAAATGTAGGGGGAAAAATAGAACAAGAACAAATTAGAAAAGAAAGGTGAAGAGAAGAAAAAATAAATTGTCAATAGCATAAGCCTTGTTATCATGCTCATATTGTTTCTGACCATTGCTTATAAAACTAACCTTTACGTGTATATCTTTGTGGTTCCTTTATAATTTTAAAAAATTTGGCCGATAGGAGTTTGAAAAGTGAAACATTTTAAGGGATTTCTTATTGTAACCCTATAATTTCATTTTACACTTGCATAAATATAAAAAATTCTAGTTTGTTCTTTTGGTTTATAAAAAAAAATATCTTATTATGCAATATGGAAGTATTTTTTGCTTGAAAAACAGTTTTCAAATTACACTAAAAACCTTTTTTTAATTTTTATTTGAAAGTTTGTTTTAACTTCTTAATTACATAATATGAAAGTCATTTTTTACATAAAAAAATTCTAAATTGTATAATCCATAAGTCATATTTAACTTTCAAATTGTGCAATGTAAAAGTTTTTTTTTTTAAATTATTTACTTCAAAAGTCATTTTTTTTTGTATAAAAATTCTTCAAAGATTGTATAATCCAAAAATTACTTTTTGATTTTTAAATTATGTAATCTAATTGTCCTCCGAATTACCAAAAGCTCTTTTCATGAAAAAAAAATACATTCGAATGATGTAAACCATAATAATTTATTCTTTTAATTCATCCATAACTAAACACATATTCAACAAGCATAGACAATTTTATCTTTTTAACCCAAGCAGATGCATATGGAAACTATATAGAAAAAAAATACCTCAATATATAATTTTATTCAAGAATAATTTTATATCTTTTAATCTTATATGATTTATTTTTCAAACTTTTATATTTTTTAAAGTTTAGTAAATATGTTCATTCAACAATCACATGTAAGATTATCTACTTATGTTGACAATTGTAGGTAGATGTGATCTAAAAAATAGAAAAAAATGTAATTTTTCTTTTCATTTTTCTGTTTAGTTTGGAACTAGGGAAGGAATGGGCTTGTCTCTTTATCTTCCACTAAGTCTACATAAGGATATCTATTGTACTCATTTTGGCAGAGTTGGAATGAATATAAATTTTTTAAAATATTGAGTGTGTTATATCTCAAGAGATGTTTCTCCTTTGCTTATCTCTTGATGGCACATTGGGGGCTTCATCAAAGAGAGGCAGAGAGTTTCTCTCTTAGGGTTTCTTATCTTGTGAGCTAGGTCACAAGTGGCGATTCACCATCTTGCTTATCTCGTGGATTTGAGTGACGCAAAGTTCTTTCCAATTCCTAACATTGATTCTTATCTTGTGGGCTAGGTCACAAGTGGCGAATCATCATATTGTTTATCTCATGAATTTGGGTGGCGCAAGGTGCTGTTATAATTCTTGACATTATTTTTGTTTCTTGCATTTTCTTTAATTGTTTTTGGTTTTCGAGTTTTCTGTAAACTTTTGAAGATCACGTTTATCCAAGAATTCATCCAAGAGTCACTCTTTGAAGCTTAAGTGGAACGATCTTACAACCCGAGCCTTTCCTCCATTACCATAGAGGTTTCTAGCTCCTGTTTTGCACTCTCGGTTTGGGGATTTCGCATCAGTTGGTATTAGAGCTTTGGGTACACTCAAAGCTTATGGTTGTCTCGTTTAAACATTTTATCAAACACATGGATGACAACTTGGACTTTTGAATATTAACTCAACTAGAATTCAAGACGAATTTTATTGAAGAAGGGGAGGATGATGTGATCTGAAAAATAGAAAAAAAATGTAATTTTTCCTTTTATTTTCTATGTTTAGTTTGGACCTAGGGAAGGAATGAGCTTGTTTCTTCACCTATATAAGGACATTTATTATACTCATTTTGGCAGATTTAGATTGAATAGAATTTTTGAAAATCTTGAGTGTGTTATATCTCAAGAGATGTTTCTCATTCTAAAGTGGTGCTTCATGGCTTATCTTTTTGCGCATCGGGGTTCACCAAAGAGAGGTGGAGAGTTTCTCTCTTGGAGTTTGTTATCTTATGAGCTAGGTCACAAATGACGATTCACCATCTTGCTTATCTCATGAATTTGAGTGACGCAAAGTTCTTCCCAATTCCTAGCATTGATTTTTATCTTATAGGCTAGGTCACAAGTTACGAATCATCATCTTGCTTATCTCATGGATTTTGGTGGCGCAAGGTGCTGTTATAATTCCTAGCATTATCTTTGTTTCTTGCATTTTCTTTAATTGTTTTTTGCCTTTCTATTTTTATGCAGGCTTTTAAAGATCACCTTCATCCAAGAATTCTTCTAAGAGTTCTTCTTTGAAACTTGAGTGGAACAATCCTACAACCCAAACCTTTCCTACATTATCATTGAGGTTTCCAGCTCCTATTTTGCACCTCCGATTTGGGGATTCCACATCAGTATGTGTGATATATGTCTTTTTATAAGCACATGGTAGTTTATTAAAACGTGATCTGGTGCTTATTAAAATGCCGTTTAGTGTCTAATATTATATTGATTTTTGTTTTCATCTAATTTATGAATGTATTTAGATTTTTATCATATCTTAGTTGCTTTCATTTCTATTCTAAGTCTTTTTTATATGTTTATTCAAATTAAAACTTAAAATATAATAATAGAACAACATTGCTATGTTTTTAGTGTTAAGTATTGAAAATCGTTACTTATAGAAGATATCTCGACTACAATAGTATTTTAAATTGAATAGATTAAGATATTATGTAATGAGAAGTTGAAAAAGATATTAGTCCAAAATTATTTGATTAAGGCAATTTTATCTTAATAATATGAACAATAACAATCTAGTTTCCACTATTGAGAATAATCTTGACAATAGACTAATTTTCATAATAAGAAATAATATCAATTTTTCGATGAACCAATGTTTTTCCCTAAGTGTGTTCATAAGAAAAACAACTACACTATCATTTAAAGTAAGCTCAATCTTGTCTTCTCTACATGTGACCTCTAGATGACAATTATCACAATATTGTTTAACAAAAAGCCTAAGATATAAGATAAAACTTATAACTAATAAGAAAATTTAAGTTTAAATTTGTTAAACTATCTTATAAGTCATCAATTTTGACCAACACATTTCAACAAAAGCTTCTGATACAACAAAAGTTGCATGTTAAGTTTAATGTTGATGTTGTTAATAAATACTTTAAATCTAGCTACTTGAATTTCATATATATCTATATAAGATAAAAGGCTACCAACATTTGCTATCCGTGACAAGAAAACAAAACATTAGCATGCAAGTTACATCAATCTTATTAAAGAAACTTGTAAATAGAAATATTGTCAAGCAAAACAAACTAACAATCTTAGGTTTAATCACAAGGTATATTGCATGTGATTTTTCTTCAATTACTAAATGTTATATTAATAGGACTGTCTCACTGTTAAATGTAGAGAAAATGCATTATCTTTTCAAATTCTTTACATTCTGAATTTATTTCCCAGTAAAGAATATTTATCTGTATATCCTATCTTTTTGAGAATTTTTCTTATAATTTTAAAATCACAAGATATTATTTGTATTTATTTGCTCACTAGGGAGAAATTAAGTCTTTCAATTATTACAAAGATGAGCATTCTTTCCTAGTTTGTTAATGAACATAAACAATGATCTTCAAAAGTTTTTAGGCATAGAGAAAATTTTAAAACAATTTGGCACTTGCAAATGATGTCACTGTTTCTTGGTATTCTCTTTGAAGTATATTTTTATATAAGCACTTGAATAATGTAGCCGTTACAATCCCTTTTATTAGTTCTTGATTAGTTTTGTGCTTGTTTGAATATCTTCAACTTTCTTATATCTATCCTTGAGATGCATTAAATGCACTTCAAACAACATTAATTTCTTTTTTCTTCTTCAAGCAACATCCTTAATAGACTAAGCATATCTCTATAAATAAAATAATATAATCTTTTGCACCAAAATATGATAAAAATGTATATCATTATTAGGCAAATAGTTAAACTATAGTTAACATATACTTATTATCAAGATGCTTGACTTACAATGCATCTTTAGCTTATCCCAATATCTTTGATGTATACTTTATTTTAGTATGGGTCATCTTAAAAACAAATGATAAATACATTCTTTGGATGTTCTCTAAAATATTCTTTATATTAACATTAGCTTAAAATATGTTTGTATTTATTACGTAATCAGTAACAATGCTTTAAGACAAAGTAAAAATATTTACACCATGTTTCACAATTTGACAAATAGAAAACTTGCACCATGTATGATTTTAAAAAAAATATGGTTGAGGTTTTCTTTCTTAATAGTTTAACATCAATTTAATACAAGTGATTATTTACAAAATGGATAAATCTAAACAAATTAGATGAGATAAAACTGAAATCAATATTTAAATGTAAACAAATAGTTTTCAATGATTAAATTAAGAAAAATAAAATTTAGACATCCAGTTCTAAAAAAGTAAATTTATAAATATTTACGACTCATATTCCTATTTTTAAGTTTAATTTCATATGCCAATTTTTCATTTCATCAACTAAGATAAATTTGATGAAAAGAGAAAGAGAATGATTTGCTTTCACTTTTAATATCAAAGTAATACCAATTAACTGTATTTTTTAATCATATCTTTACTTGAATTTAATCCCTCACATTTTTTCTGTAGCTACATTTAGTTTATTCAATAAATTAATATCTCTTTAAAAATCTCATATTTTCGTTGTTGCTTAAAAACTTATGTAAATTGAATCAGTTAAACTGTTTTATTCTCAAAATCTACCAACACAATATTACATTCTTCTCATATAAAAACAATTAAGGTTTAAATATATTTGTTGAAGAGTCTAATTGATCACCTAATGCTTTTAAAACACGACATTAGTGATTTTCCTTTAAAAACTTTTTTTTTTTATTAAAAATCATATAAAATACATTAAAAGGCAATAAATTTGACATATTTTAACAAAAGAAAGTAGTTTAAACTCCTTATATAATGTAATGAGAATTTAAATTTAAACCTCATTATCACCATCTTATAAAAAATAATGATAAAATCATGAATAAGTTGAAACCTTATTAATCAATCATTTACACTTATCAGTTTAAATGCGGATAAAATTAAATAAATTATTATTTTTAATACTTGTCTTCTTTTTACCTTTTTTTAATTCTAGTTTCTATAACAGTGATAAAAAAAAAAGGCTAAAGAAAATTGTACCAATTAAAAGTGTTTCTCTTACGCTGTCCTTCCTTCAGTCCTCCCACTTCCCCTTTCTCAGACTCGGATCGGAGCAAAACTCTATTTTCTCCTCAATCTTCCATTTCACTCTTTCTAAAACCCTAACTTCCCGAAATGACCGAACCGGAGGCAACAAACGGACACGAACCGGAAACGGAAACGGAACCGGTGGCAGCAGAACACACAGAAACACAATTGAAACCGGAATCGGGATCGGCGCCCGAACCCGTACCACATCCGCAACCAGAAACAGAAACCGTGCCGACGGAACAAGCGCAAGAACAATTGGAGCCGAAATCGGAATCAGAAGCTGATCCCGCGGTAAACGATGCAGATCTCAGAGAAACGACGGTCCGTTCCAATGAGGTGAACGCCAATCCTTCTCCCACTCCGCAGCTCCGGAAAGACGAAGGAAGCCGAACGTTCACCATGAGGGAATTGCTGAACGGATTGAAAAACGATTCCGAACCGGAGAAAGAAGATACTAACTCACCTTACAGGTTACTGCTCTTTTGCCTCATTGAATTAGGAAACGTAAAACGACAATGCGTTTGGTTTGCTTGTTGATGCAATCTTTTGCTTAGCTACAGAATGGTAGAACACAGGAATTGTAGATCGTTGGCGTGTTCAATGTTTAATTAAGAACGGTTCTAATTTTAGCTTCTATTAGCGAATTTCTTTTTGTTCAGCTATGGTAAATCAAAGTGATAGAGATTTAAGGGTTTGACTTTTGGGGTGGCTTGTCTTCCTCTGGTGCACACGTGAAGTGCAGCTTACACTGTGGTGTTTTAAAAATTTCAGCCCAGAACAACAGCAACAGCATGCAGAGCAGAACAATGCAGCTATGGATTTGATAAATAGCGTTGTAGGTGTTGATGATGAAGGCCGGTCCCGACAGAGGATTCTTACATTTGCTGCCAGGAGGTAACATGGCCACTTCTATTTGCTACTAGGAATTACCCCTACTGAACACTTGCTGCAAAACTGCAATCTGCTTTGTAATCTTTTGCGAATAGTAGGAGCTCCTTGGTAGGGGCTGCTCTTGGGCATATTTGTTCAAACTTGTAACTTCTTAATTGGATTTTCTAGGTATGCTACTACAATTGAGAGGAACCCTGAAGATTACGATGCATTGTACAATTGGGCATTAGTACTACAGGTCAGATGTTATTGGAGTCGCTCGATTTTCATGACTTAGTTCTATGTTTTTGCTTATTGGCCTTTTTCCCCCTTCTTTGTTTTGGTTAGAATACTTGGGTTGCACGTTTTCAATTTGTTGTCTGTGTATAAGTTATTCTGGCATGATATGCCATTAGTGTGATGGAATTTTGTCGGCTACTTATATTTTGCATTATTTAACCGAAATAAATATTTTGCTTTTTCTGCTGAAATGGGATTACAACTTCATATTATTTTAGCAAATGAAATTCCTTGGATATCCACCGCAAACAAAGTTCTATTGGTTTATGTTAAACTCAAGAGTAAGCTCAATGAATTATGTATTTATTAATCGAAACAATCTAGTTATTAGGTCAGAATTACAGTACAAGATATAGACAATCCAGGTTTCCCCACAACAGGAAGCTTCCTCCTGCTTCTAGCAATTAGTAAGAAAACTACCCAATGAATAATGACTCTTAATCTTCATACATATTATGCATCACATCACACACTAACTGTCGCTTCATAGGATTGACCATTCTATAGCTACCTAATTACTACATGAAAACTGAAATAATGCGCAAGAGCAATAGTTTGGATCCATAGCTATCTAAGGACAATTTCTATGAAAACACTAATAATGCATGGCTACTAAGTTTCAGTTTCCTTCTTATCCTTTCTCACATACACTTTCCAATTTCTATCTCTATTGGTTTGATTGTAGTAGCTATGCCATAATTGGTCCAAACTTTACATAAGCTGTCTATTCAATCCTTTCTGATGTGCAGGAAAGTGCAGATAATGTTAGTCCAGATTCTACTTCACCCTCCAAAGATGCTTTGCTGGAGGAGGCTTGTAAGAAGTATGATGAGGCCACTCTCCTTTGTCCCACATTACATGATGTATGTGAAATATCCTTCTCCTCAATGTTTTAGATGAACACTAGTAAAATTTTAGCTAGGATTTGGATACAAGTGTGGATGAGTTGAACATTAGAAATGCTTGGGCATGGCCAAAAGCAGTCAAAGTCTTAATGAGTCCGAACATTAAATCAGACTTGCTATGCAAATGGTAATAAATACCACTAAAAAACCTTTGAAATGGGCATGCATATGCATACGTAGAAGTTGTAAATATTATTGTGCATATTATTATTTTTTTACTATTTTTTTCTTATTTAATCTATTAACAAGCTGAGCCAGACAGTAAAATTCTCAAGCTCAGATAGTTTATGGAATGAGTTTCAGTCTTTTTGATTAATCATGGATCTGAAAAAAGGACAAAATTGGACCAAATTTGGGTAGAAGTGAGGAATTTTTGTAAAGAAATAGCCTTGATTAGTATCGATGTGATAATGACAAGTGATTAAGAATGATGCTACTTCTGGTCCTATATATAAGAAACAAATGAAAGTAATATTTTTTTTGTTCTAAATACACTCTTTGGTACTTAATATGAGGTATTTCTAACAGAATAACACAAACCAATAAAAAAAATTAATTTATTAGATTTTGTTTATGTTTTAAAAAGTGTTACCAATGCTCTGAATTTACTTTCACTATTAATGACTTGTAAAACTCTTTTCTCATTATTCATTAATATAAAACACAGACTCATAATATTTAATAGGGGCAAACAAGGAAAATAAATCTAATGCTGTATAGAAGTTATAAAGTGCGTTATAAAAGGACAATATGAGTTTCTTATAAAGTGTGCCTTATACTAAGACGGGAAAGAGTATAAGAAACATATAACCACCCCGCAAACAATTTAGTTTTATGAACATTTGTTTCTTATACAAGACTCGATGTAGTTTGATGAAACATTCTATCTCATTGCCGGATCAGGTATTGAACAAATCAAATTATTTACTTTACACATATTATTTAAATACAAAACCAATTGTTCTAACTAATTGTTAATGAACATATTGAGTATGCACTAACTAACTAATGAGTTGACCAAGTATCTAATGTACCGAGTCAGTGATAGATACTCATTAGTTAGTAGTTAGTTAGTTACATTGTTGAGTTTGGTAGGTTTGTGTGTTACAATACATTCAACCAGATATGATGTTTATAAACAAGAGGGGAGGTTGAGAGAGGGATCATATTGTTATTTGTGAGAGTAAATTAGGACCATTTGGTGGCATAGAATAGAAGGCACAGATCCTCAAATGCGGTGTGTGGTTTTATTCTATAAACTGGTGATTTCTTCCCTACTTTTTGTAATGAAGATGTTAGGTTTCTTTTAAGGATACAACTACAAGAGTTTTGATCTTGGAGCTATGGGTATTGTAGATGGGAGGACCTAGGGGCTCTACAAGTTTGGCAAGAATGAAGAAACAGTTTCTTGATATTCTTGATGAAATGAAGATAGAGAATAGCAAGTTTTAGGCTTTCAGTCTCAAGGAAGAATGATGATTGTTGGTGCAAAAATATGATGAGAAGGTAAAAAACCTTGGAAGGAAGAAAACAGAGGGGATGTTGAAGTCTTGAAAGATGGAGCTGAAATCTTAGGAGGATAAAAATAGAGGGGAAGAGGAAGTCTTGAAGGATGGAGCAGTCAGTGACATGGTGGAAGCAGAAACAAAGATAAAATCTGAACTGATCTCATTGGGGGATGCGAGCAAAGGAGTCAAGGACTGATTCATGTACATGAAGAAACAACAAAATTTAAAAAAAATGACTTCGTGCAAAAGATAGGAAAGAACATCATAATGAGGCAGAATTTGAAAAATTGAAGGTGAAGATGCAGAGATTGGATTAAGGTAAATCTAATTTCACCAGTGAGTCACAAGCTCCAAAAGGTGAAGAGTTGCAGGTCATCGGAGAAAGAGATAGTTGGAGACATGGAAGGTTGACCATAATGGATGAATATGTGAAACACTGGTCTGCCATGGCTACAGATGTTTGTATCTCAGGTTGCCCCGTCAAGGGATTACTACAAAAGCCACCAGATTTGTTTTATTGCATGGGTTTGGTATGGTCATTGTCAAGCAATGGCGGAGCTTTGTTGTTAGTGAAGGGGACTTTGGCCCCCCAATTTTTTTTTTACACATGTATAAATTAATATATAAATAGAAATAATTTTTTTAGTTTTAGTATATTTTATAATATGGCATCCCCAAAATTTTTGTACACGTATTTTGGTACTTGAAAATATTTCCTGAAGATCCTCTGCTGTCAAGGATGGAGGTGTCTCTCTCGTGTGTTGGCCCAGCGTCCACAGTTTGATTGGGATGCTTGTAAGGGGTTGATGTTACTCTATTAACGAATCAATTGTGGAGAAAGGCACTGCCTGTTAATTCCAAATAAATGCAGTTTGTATGACAACAAATATAGCAGAAACAAAGTATAACATATTAACCAAGCCACCATCGTCAAAACCAGTGGATCATGCTTTTGCAAGGAGGACGACAATGACAACGAAGAAGAAGGAGGAGTGACTGACAAAGCAGGAGAAATAAAATTCTGAATTTAATGGGCTGAACCCCGCCCACTAAGGACAGTGAGTGCCAAGGCAAAAGTTGTTATGCAATTAACAAGGGAACCAGGATTTCTCATTACAACTAAGCAGTGATGATGATTCTCTGTTTCATGGCTAATAATGAAGACGAAAATAGGTCACTAAAGGAGTACAGGAGCACTCACATATTTGAGTTTGATGCAGAAGTGTAAGTTCATTTTAGGTGGCATGCAGCAGTCTGGTTGGGTTGGTCATGTTTCTTCAAAGTTAAACAACTGGAAAACTGGTGTATCTTTCTTTCACTAGTTACCCGATAGTTAATGCTTATAAAGTTGGTTGGTTAGGTTACTGGGCTGAAATAGTTTGAACAAGGCATGTTCTTTATAAAAGGGGTGATTGAGAGAGGAACCATCTGGTCATTTGTGAGAGGAAATTGGGACCTATAAGCATTGAGTGGTTTCAGACCCTCAAAATTCTGTGGCATGTGTTCTACACTTCTAGATATATTATCAGTATCACCCTTCGATCTCCTTGTTAAATAAAGTTTGTTGTTTATACGTAGTACTTTTGGAATTTCCTGGCCATGTAATCCCACAATTCCATTGATTAGTATTAGTATGAGCTGCATTTTAAATAACTAAGCATGCTTCACCAAATATCAGTATCCATACCTGGGGGCAGTAGTAACCTCTGCTGTCTTGCCAGCACTGCAGTATTTGTATCCCGTCTATTTGCAGGAAAATGCTGTCCATATTATACACAAGTAGTACCCTTGTCAAAATCTATTTATATAGTCGGAAAGCTCAAAATTGTTCCTATTTGCCTATAAGTATGCTTGTATTTTATACTAAAGTGCGAGTCTTTACTTTTCATTTCCCCCTACATTTGATTGTACTCAGGCTTTCTACAATTGGGCTATAGCAATTTCTGATCGGGCAAAGATGCGTGGCCGCACAAAGGAAGCCGAAGAGCTGTGGAAGCAGGTCAGTTTCCTTTTATTAATGATTTTGATGCATAGTTTGGATGATTCTTGGTAGAGAACTGAATTTCATACTGAACTTGAATGGAAGAACTATTCACATTTTGATTATAGCTGTCAAGGTTCGGTTGATAGAGAGGCTTATCATAACTTATCTAGTTTTTGTTAATGTTTTTCCCAGGCAACAAGGAACTACGAAAAAGCAGTTCAACTTAACTGGAACAGTCCTCAGGTTCTTCTTAATTAATTTTTAAGAGTTTGTCTTTCAATTTCTTATAATTTTCAAGCATGATTTTGGAACAGCCTTTCTTGTTTCCTTTGTTTTATTTGCTTTATCCTGTACACTTTTCTGTTCCTACACTTTTGATTTTCTTCACAAGTATCCCTTGTTACTGATTCTCACGGAATCTATTTCAGGCACTCAATAATTGGGGACTTGCTCTTCAGGTATATATAACTTTCCTGTATACCAGCATTTCACTACTTCATACAAACGGCAATTAAAAGGAATAGTATTTGCACGTTTCATGCTTCTAACTGCATGTTTGTATCTCCCCCATTAATATGTATGTATTTTGCAAGTAATTAAAATAGAACTTTCGGAGAAGCCACATTAATGTTTTTTAAAAGCACATTTTCATCTTTTTTTCTGAGACTTGGATCTTTTTACTTCATCCAAAAGTTTTTTATACCAAATGCACTTTGGGCCCAGGTGAATAAACCTGATGAAAATGTGTTGTCATAAATATCTTTTCAAGTATTATAATTAATCATCTAAACTTAAAAGTGGTATAGTAGCATAGCACTTCTGGCTCATTCAATGCTGTATTCATATTTTTCTTTATTGGAATTCTCAGTTAATTTGTTTGTATTGTCCTTGTTTAAAAAATTGATTTCCAATTTAGGAACTCAGTGCCATTGTTCCAGCCCGAGAAAAGCAAAAGATTGTGAGAACTGCAATCAGCAAGGTAACAAATTTTTTTGGAGGGAATTAGATGGAAGTGACAAACAGTTGTCTTACATCAGCCATGTCCTCTGAATATAGCACATTTCCTTTTCTACTTTTGACTTTTCCATATTCTTTGATGCAGTTTCGTGCAGCCATACAGTTGCAATTTGATTTCCATCGGGCAATTTACAATCTTGGAACTGTTCTGGTCATATTTCCTCTCCATTTTTCACATATTTAATGACACATTGTGCTTTGGTGTCTTGTATTCACATGTATGTAATAGTATTAAGAGTTAATAATCGACTAGTTTAATGCTTTCACAGTATGGATTAGCAGAGGACACCTTAAGAACTGGGGGATCAGTGAGTGCTCAAGAAGTTTCACCAAATGAATTGTACAGCCAGTCTGCAATATATATTGCTGCTGCTCATGCACTGAAACCAAATTATTCAGTAAGAAACCACTACTGATCCTTGGATCCTGTTAATTTTATTCTCCTATTTTAATCGTGCAATCTGCTTATGTATTATTGTTACTGTTATTATTGTGGTGAATGTAACAGGTTTATAGCAGTGCCTTGCGGTTGGTGCGCTCTATGGTGAGTTCATTTTATATTAAATTATGTTAGTGCAGTAGTTTTGATCGGATGAACATTGCAATATGCTACGTAATTTATCATTTAAATTACTTAAAAAATTGCTCTTTCTAGCTTTCTGAATTTTGTTTCAAAAAAGTAATCATGCGGTTTATTGGATTATTGGTTCTCACCACTCATCCCCTTAAGTAGTCCTTGCAGTGAGACAACCTATTTTATTTTCTTTAAAAGTTAACTTGTCCTACTTGGATTGATATATACCATCCGTTATTATTGTTTCATCACTTTGTAATGTGAGTGTTAGTTGATGGAATCATTCATTTAAATACTAACTTTGACAGAACTCATTTTCCACAGCTACCATTACCACACCTTAAAGTTGGATATTTAACTGCACCTCCTATGGGGTCAATGATTGCTCCCCATAATGATTGGAAACGGTCAGAGTTCCTTTTGGATCATGAAAAGCTTCAGCAGGTAAGATGCGGCTGGCAAATTGAATTCTTTTAATTAGTTTAAAAATCATTCATAACCCATAGGTTCTAGTCTTACAACTGCTAATTATGATTAAACAATTTACATTCCTTCTTTCAGATACCCAGAGATCATAAACAAGTATCTCAAAGCCTCTCAGGCAGATCAGTAGATGCAGTGAATGTCGATAAGAAGACTATCAAAGTAGATATAGCAGATATTATCTCTGTATCAGCATGTGCTGATCTGACCTTACCACCTGGTGCAGGCCTCTGCATAGATACAAGTCATGGATCATTTTACTTGGTAAGCAACACTTTCGTTGATCGGAGTTTATCTATATTGCACCGATTTATTTCTTGTTTCCTCTGCACTTTTCAAATATTGTTTAATCAATTGCACTAAATAAATTTTGATTGAAGACAACATAGAGCAATTTTGGACTGACAAAGCCAATGACCTCTTTCATAATGAAGTAATCATGACACCCACATCTAATAATGAAATTACCGTTTACACTTGATTGTTCCTTCAACTCGTAACTATAGTTTTTGTCTTATTCTTAGTCAACCCAGTTGTTTTCTTCTGACAACTGGAAATTGTTTTGTGATGGTTTGTTGTGTTGATAGATTATCTGATTATGTCATTAGATTATCAGCTTTAAACGGCGAAGGCAATTACATGAACCTGCACTATTGTTGTCCATTCTATCTTGAAACAGAAATCACAGCACCTAGGGGGCATAACCTCATGCTTCCAATAGTTTTTTCCATGCATTTGCACAGAAAGGCAGAGTCCATTTGTGTGTTTTGTGTTTCCCAAGTAACCTATCCACCACTGATCACCAGCCTACATTAAAAAGGGTTATCCTAAATCCAAATTTAATTAATTTTACGAGGGTTTGATGAAATCATTGAAATGTGATTTTATCTCAATCTAGAAACACGAGCATCTCTTTAGATTTTGAAAATGCAGCTCTAATATTCATTTTTACTTGCATTATCAAGGTTGCTGACTCTTGGGAATCATTGGATGGCTGGCTGGATGCACTTCGTCTAGTTTACACAATTTATGTGCGAGGCAAAAGTGATGTTCTAGCTGGTATAATAACAGGATGAATATAAGTTTTAAGTGTACCATCAATTTAACATTCCAATTTGAGTAAGAACTGATTCACGCATTTTGCACTTCTCGCGAACTTGTGTATAATATTGAGTTATGTATGAAATAATTTCAGTACAATTGAAAAATCTTGGTTTACTCGTTAACCAGGTTGTTGCTAACTTTTACAAATATACATTTTACAAGTTTGCAGAGTTTTAGGAACTGAAATAAGAATTTATGTTCTTTACACTTTCTATGAATTTCTATTCTGGTTTAAGCCTTATTTTCGTTGTTTGATCCTCTGCGCGATTTTACACTTCGATGGTTATACATTCTTTAGCCCATTTCCTGGCAAGGCTGAAAAACCATGTATTACTCAGACTAGATGGGTTTCTTTACTATGTCTGTTGGAATGGGGTGTACCTGCAAGCTACGCTCCAAAAGCAGACCTTATTTTTGTCAGAAAATTTTGATGTTACAAACTGTATGCGGTTACACTAACACGCTTCTGCAATGCATATGGATGATGTCTGATGTAGTCCAGAGTGTACTTGTGTTCACCAAAAAAAGTAGGGTACGGTAGCTAATTCCTATAGCATTTAATTAACAGCTTGTTCTGTTGTCGGTCAAACTTTAGGAGGGAACGAATTTCATGCAGATAGGAGGATGGATTCTTGCAAGAGCTAGAATCGCAGCAGGTAAAGTCCATAGTCCTTCGCCGCAAATGAGTCCAGAAGCAGCTGCTGGAACCATTGACTCTGCCTTCCTGGAGTCCAGCTTCTGCCACACAAACACAACCACACTACCTATGAACATGTCGATTGCAAAGTATGCTCCAACCAGAAATGGTACGGCCATGACCATTGGTAATGGCATCCATTTGCCAATCTTTTGTGGTGAAAAGTCTCTGATCATGTTTGCTCCAATGGCAAAAGCAAAGAACCCAAAGCAAAGCTGCAAGCAATGCTGGGGCAATGCTGAGAAACCTTGGACACCTATGATTGCCATGTTCCTGTAAATTAAAGCATAAGGAGCTTTGAATTCTCCTTGCGGATTTCCCACATCGAATGCCTTGTAGTATAGGAAGAAGCTGAGAGGAGCTGTCACACAGCCCATTGCAATGCCGATTACTTGGCATATAAACATGGCTCTGGGTGAGGTACGTGTGTAATGAGCAGTTTTGAAATCCTGCATCAGAATACAAGACACCGAGACCACGGATTTAACGAGACCGCAACCCACAAGTCCTGCCACCACACCATTTTCTTTTCCTGTAATTGCTGCCAGGGTAAACAGTGCAACTTTCCCATAATTATATGCCATGTTTATGTCCGTGAGACCTGCTCCAAAAGCGTTACAGAATGCCAGAGAAGGAGCAAATATATAAGCAACAACAACGTAGTACCATTTCAGCTGATGAAACATGCGTGGTAATATAATTATGGAAATGATTGTGAAAACGACGTATCCAACTATTCCAATCCTCATGGGAATGCTCTCCCTCAGAAATGTCTCAGCTTGTTTAATGTCCTCAGTGGGATTCCCCTTTCTATCAGCAGCCACTGTTACAGTATGAATACGACCTCAACATTAAATATAATATATTATCATTATTATTATAATTTTAAAATAAAAAAAAAAACAAAGGCGAGTTTGTGAGTGGTCTTACCACTTTTATTGTTCTTGCTCGTTATTCTGTTATGGACGTTGAGGACTGTGCAAATTAGAATCTTGGTGAAGTTGTATATGCCATCACCCAGGATTAGAGCGATTGATAGAAAAACCTTATAACCGTATAAGCCCTTCATGTTACTCTCTTCTAAATTGTCTGGGAACCAGTCACCTCTACGTCTATCAATGAGTGGATACATGAGCCCATAGGAGAGCACAGCTCCAAGTAGCAAAGACACGTTCACAAGGTGAGAGCAAATCATTCCTGCTCCAACAAAAGTCGTACTAAAATCGAAATAGAATCTGCATATTAATTTCAAAGACCGTGATCAGAAACATGTGGGATGGAACACTTCATTTAGAACAACTTAGTATGCTCAAAATCATACGTTTGCTTCCAAGCTTGTAATCCAAAGGTGGGGAACTGTTCGAACCCACACTCCTCTTTCCCTGAGAAGAACCACTTGAATAAACCCCATAAGAAACTGATAGAAAAATATTTTGTGAAACCCCGTACTTGTTTCCTGCAATATTATACCAATATCGTTATTAACAAGTAGTCTTTCTTCTTTTATAGTATAATATCAACAGGAAAAGAAAAGTTATTAAGAAAAATTTTTCAACATTATAACTCATGCAAATTGCAACAAAGGAAAACTGATGAACATAGAGAAGTGTAGGGTACTTGGCCATTTTGTCTTCCTGAGTATGGAAACCATTGATGAGAACAGCTGTTGCCAAGCCACTGGGAAAAGTTAATTTGAGGTCAACTATCATGATCTGCAGCAGAAAGACGTACTGAGTAAGGAGTCACTCATTACATGCAACTCAAACTCAACTTCATTACTCTCATCAAGTCAGACAACAAGTATATCACCAAAAGAAAAACAAAAACAAAAATCTAGTCCCGTTTTGTTGATGAGTGTTTGTAACAAGTTCTATATATATATGCATCCAATCATATGTAAGTCACAAAACGATGTGCAGCGAAGACATCGAATCCAAAACTTTGCTCATGCAAAAAAAAAGATATAAAAGTAATACCTTTCTGAGTGGAATCAAGACAAAGAGGCCAACAAAGCACACCACAACAAGGAAGGCAGTCATCCAACCAAATCCAGGTTCTTTAATAGCGTTTGGGTTGTTACCCTCGCTTCCTACTCCTCCAGACAACTCATAAGTTGTTCTGTTTAATCCCAACAGATAAGAAGCAAATCCTCCTGCCAATATATACATAGATCAAACTTTAAACAAAAGCAGACATAGAGAGGGAGAGTATAAATTCAGTAAGAAATATATATGAAGAGGACATATATTTTCAAAAACATAAAAGACAAAACTCTAACCTCCAACAGCAATGCTATAACATGCAACTGCACAAGTCTGTATGATGGTGTTTTCCTGGCGGCTGAAGGGTTTGGCTACAATACCAGCCTTTTGCAAAACTTTGGTCCAGGTTCGGAGAAACACAAAGGCAAGGAGTGCAGCAGAAACATTCAGGTTAGGAACCATGCCAGTTGTGAGGTTGAGCTTCATGACTATTATGCTATATATGATTCCAATCAACATGCTCACAAACAGTCCTCTCAGTGTTATCTGTTCTGTCCATGGCTGAGGCTTAACTTCAGCAACTGGTAGCTGATCCTCCAAGTCTTCATCTCTTTCAACTATCTCTACTTTATTCTCTTCTTCCATCTTAAGGTTACTGGACGGGGAGATCATCTCTATAACTGTAGTAGCAGTTGTATGACCTATGTAACACAAACTTTGAACATCAGACAAAACACAACTCAAGCATACCAAAAATGATAATATCTGGTTGGTATTAATACTATGTTTATTAATTGTGATGTGGGTGTAGATATGAAAAGTGAAATTATAATATACTGTTAACATCTTCCTTACCTTAGTTTAATTGTTCTTTCTCCTTTGCCTTTTCCCGACCATGAGAGATTTAAGATGCTTTCTTTCCCAAAGGCACAACTACTGTAGGGATTGATGTGGGGTACATATATAGAGCAGTGTTAACTAATGACTGGGATAGGACAAACAGATGTTCAATCTCTCACGTAAGACAAAGTGAAAAAGTATTGTAATACTACTTGTTTACTCCTTAATTTACCGCACACTAGTAAAGGATTTTGCATGTTAAGTGTAGGTATTTATAGTATTTCTGTGAGATCTAATTGTAAATTACATCCACATTAAGGTTCTTGATCCAGGAATGTTGTGGTTGGCATCTGGTGTTTAAAATATCCTATCCATAAATATCGGATTTAAAACACTACAAAAATACTATTCATTCTTCCAAAAATCCACATTGTGTCCACCAATCATAGTGCAGATCACAATTGGCTTCATTACAATTTTGTTCATACAATAAGTTTGTTGTAACATGATTTTTCTATTACTTTTAGGTGCCGTACAATTATTACCTCAATTGAGTAAGAAACATTCAGAATGGTAAGAAAAGGAGTCAACATGGTATACATTCCTTGATCTTAGACTAGAGTTGTTAGAAGGAAGTATTAATTATATAATACTAAGAAATTATAGTTCCTTTTACATGAAGAAATTATGATAATTAATAACATATATTTAACAATCTCGTTCAACTGTGTTCAATTCCAAAAAAAAAATACTAATAAATATACACCAAAAAAATATCATGTTTTTTTAATTGGAGATTGAATACGAAATTGATTGTTTTTGTTATTCAAGAAAGACCTGTAAACTACAAACTTACAGTCTCGGGAAGAACAGTTTTGACAATTGAGGATTTACTTTTCACAGATTCGCCCAACAACGGTCAAAAATAAATAGCACTTTGAAAAAAATGACAAGGTTCATCTGTCCAACAACATATTATGTCCAGAATCAGAATATATATATTATATATATAGACGCACACATAACAGGCACACCCACAAATGTAATGAATTGGATGCACTTGTTATGACCGCAACAGTGAGGGTGGAATAAGCAAAAGCTTTAAGCTTTTTTCTCAGTTTGGTTTGACTAGTTAACGTTACTATTGACCCACCCTTTTCCATCTTTACCCTCCATGAGGGTCTGATAACATTTGTAGCTAGTGGCAAAGATTCTCTTCCCATAAGGGGACTAAGGTGAGCCATTGAAATACCACATCGATTGCATCCCTTAGTGGATGGGTTGGCCTGTCAAATATCAGCATCCAGTTTGAAAATGATAGAATGTGATAAACTTGGATCAATGCCTTTTCTTTTTCTCAATTGATAATATATACATATATACTAATTGAAATATGTGTGGGAAACCAAAAGTTTCTATCTTTCAAAATCAAATCTTGTCCCAAACTTTATCACCCATGTGTGCTGATTTCACCCTATAGGATAATAATAATTGAAGTGTGATGAATTGGGTGCTGAAAAAATGGTAAAACTTGGTGCCTAGCATTTGAAGATGGTGTGATGATGATGATTTAGTTGCATCATTAGAACCGTTGAATATGAGCACTAGGTAGTTTGAAAGATGCTACACTCACACATCTCACACATCATACATCACATCGTGCACAAATTCTGTGTCTGAATGTAATTGTATATATGTAGAGTGAGGGAAGCTAAGTAAGAAAAAGGGTTTTTGCATCAATGCATATTATGATGTGTGGATGGCTATGGCTATAGGTGGCATCTATTTGTAGAGAAAGGAAGGGTGAAGGTTTTTTCATGTGTGTTTGTGATGACCACTAGCTCCATAGTGGATCATTGAATTTGAATCTAGTGGCTAATGATGGGTAGATCAAAGACACACGACACTGACACGTAGCAGAAAAATCCGACCTTAGTTATTGTGGAGTGTGGTCGCCACGTGCTTGATTCGTACACTTTTGCCAATATCTGATTTTGACACTGATTTTCTGTCTTTTTGGAACCCTACAAAGTCCAACTGCATTCACAATTAGATGATTAGCATAATTGGGTGTAGTAATAATAGCACTGTTAATAACAAGAATAAGATTAAGTAAAGGAAAAAGAGTAATTTGAAAGTTCTGTTTTATCATATTTAGACCATCAAGGACTGATGTCACATGAAGCACTTCAGTAATAATGGTAAATTGTTGTTTGTGATGGAAATTGGTTGAGTGTTAAGTCATGTAAATTTTGTAATATGAGTAAAAAAAAAAATAAGTAGAAATGTTAATAAATTTTTTAAGTTATTTAGTATATCAGAAATAAAAAAATAGAAAGAAACTAGATTAAATGGATGAATGAGACTTTTTTTTTTTATTTTCTACAAAATAATTCTTTTTTTACCTTTCTCCATCCAAGTATCAAACAAAATAAAGTATGTGGAACCTATAGGAGACCATTGTTTTCTTTCTTTAGATGTTCATTCTGACCAATAAAAAACAATAGAATAACGTGTTAACAAAAGAAAGTGAGTGACAAGTTCTTTTGTATCTATCCATAATTATTCTTTTTTCTTTCTGACCATTATTATTCTTTTTTCATTCTGACCAATCAAATAAAGAACAAAACTATTTTGTTTTTATATCAATTAAGATCATAGAAGAAAAATGCAAGAAATAATATCTAAAATAAAAATTCTAACAGGGTCACTGGATGAGAACTGTACCGGAAAGGCTTTGAATTTAAAGTAAATTCTATTGAGAAGCCAGAAACTAGACAAAAGAGATTATATGACTCCAAATCAAATAGGTAGATAGCAGTAACTGCATTCCAATCCATGGAACAACACAAAAATGTTAAGCAAAACTAAAACTAAAATTGTTGCAGGAACAGTTTATACATGCAGAACATGCACATTACATTTACAGCTTTTCATTGACAACCAGTGATAATAAATACTGATTAAACAAGGTGTGCATGCAAATAAATCTAATAATAAAGTCTTCAGTGATTTGTAATGTAATATTTTCAATGCAGCTCATATTATGTCTTTTTTGTTTTTTTACAATCAATCTTGTATTGTTATTATGACATGTTTTCGTATTTAAAATTATGACTTTTGATTGATTATAAATACTATTTAAAAAATAGTGTGTTTCAAATAAAATGTAATTACTATGTAAATATTATAATTAATTGCTTTATTTATTAAAATCGTTTTTACAGTTATATCTCTGTTGTGGACAGAAATGGTAACTTGAGACTTTATTTATTTAATAAATTAAGATGTAAAAAAATGTTTTCACAAACTCAAGAGGAGTTGCCATATGAACATTGGACATTGATCCATGCAGTTGGTGGGCTTATCTATAAGATTATTGGGCCATACCAAATCTCTATCTCAATCTCATCACCTTCCATATCCATAAACCTTAAACCACTTATTTAAAAAAAAAAAAAAAAACTTAAATCACTCACTTTGAGTGAACTTCAATTTAGAACTGAACAAATCAAGCTGGTAATGGGGAACATTAACAGTATATTTTGAATTTTATTATTAATAAGTTATGTAAGTTTTTTTAGATAAGTTAACTTTTTAGTTTTTTTGAAAATGCATTTGTTTCTTATTTGATTTTCTTATACAATCCCTTACCTATTTGTATTCACATCATTTCATCTCTATATACA
>Ga0123340_1000872_pt1 | contig 22984 bp, 16 predicted proteins | sample SirMexnodulemix_FD_89961 | JGI IMG/M metagenome (GOLD analysis project Ga0123340, IMG submission 89961) | Root nodule microbial communities of legume samples collected from Mexico - Siratro Mexico nodule mix | ecosystem: Host-associated > Plants > Roots > Nodule | place: Mexico: Nepantla...
GAATTATATAACTCGAATTGACGTTATAGAATCAAACAATATAAATTCAATTGAAAAATATGAAATTTTAGATAAGAGAACAATTATAACATAAACTTAATTAGAAAATATTTTAAATTTTAGTAACTTAAAAAGTGAATCTAAGGTGAAATGTAAGTATAAAAAAAATAAAATATATAAATTTAAATTTGAGGATTAAGAACTCCATTAACCAAAACCAGAAAAACGCATAGTGAAGCTAAGCAATAGAGGCAAGAAGCGCCGGTGTGTTCCTTTTACTCCGTACACTCTCAACACCTTAACTTCTCTCTCTTATGGCCACCGCTCAACCACTCCACAACGGCGGTGCCGCCGCCAATCTACTCTCTCCGGACAATGTCTCTGCCACACAGCCACCGGCCGAGACGGAGGCTGACACCACCACGGCGGCTCCTCCTCCGGAGAGGAGGTGGCTGGGGTGGCCCGGGGACTGCGTGTTCCGTCTCATCGTGCCAGTGGGGAAAGTTGGGAGCATCATAGGGCGCAAGGGAGAGCTGATAAAGAAGATGTGTGAAGAGACACGATCTCGCATTCGCGTTCTCGACGCTCCTCTCGGCACTCCTGACCGAATTGTAAGTCTCAATGCCACCTAACCGCTCCCTCTGTCTAGGGTTTTCATTTCCTTCCTATTTTTTCACAATATACTTTTATTCCAACTCCTTCTAGCACCACGAAAGTGATTGATACCCTAAAAGTAGTCGCTCTTGTTTTGTGCTTTCTTCACTTCTTCTTCTGTTCACCTTTCTTTAATTCCCATGCTAATGTACCATCCACCGCGTGATTGTTCTTGCTCAATCAGTTGTTTCGAGTTCGGATTATGAATATTTTATTGCATTATATACTTCCCAAAACTCGAGGTTCCATCCGGTGAAGGATTCTACAGTCTTTGTGAAGAAAATTCTATGCTAACGTGCTTCCACTTCTCTTGTTTAGGAAGCCATGGTGTTAAAATATGTAGTTTGTTTTTTATTCTGTCAAGTGTATATTTATTTCAATACAATAGAAATCTTCATGCGTATGTGCCTAGCATGCGTATATGCATGCACATCTACTCTTTTGTATCTTTTCCTTTGATGATGGCCTCTATATATCTGTTTATTAGTATCTGTTCTATATTTAATTTAGTTAATTTTTATTTTTTTTTTTTATATTTCTTATAGGTACTTGTATCCGGGAGGGAAGAGACAGAGGCTGTTCTTTCCCCTGCAATGGATGCGGTGATAAGGATCTTCAAGCGTGTCTTTGGATTATCTGAAATTGATGCTGAGAATAAAGAATCTGCTGCTGGTCTTGCATTTTGTTCCATCCGTTTATTGGTTGCATCGACACAGGCTATTAGTTTGATTGGAAAGCAAGGCTCATTAATAAAATCTATTCAGGAGAATACCAGTGCTTCTGTTAAAGTGCTGTCAGGAGGTATGCTTCCTTTTATCTGCATGGATCTAGTGAAATGATATGGGTTTCTTCTGCATGCAAATCCATTAATGCACACAGACACATATTATGGGGGTTTTAGTGTAGAAAAACATTGATGTTTAAGGCTGTCCATAAACTGTAGATGACAATTTAATTTCCGTGTCAGATACTTTCTTTTTATGATTATTGTGTCAAAGATATTGTCTGCTACCTATAATTTTATATGGTTAGAGAATGATTTTATCGATGTTTATGTACTAAGCAATTGCAGTTAATGTTTGTTGCTCTCGTTTGTTTATTTGAGTTATGTTGTCTTTTTCATCTTGGCTGGAGTGGCAGTTTTTCTTCAAGATAGATTGCAAGATTTTCTCATCGTGATCATCAATTGAGAAATTTAAATGAACAATTAATTATCTGTCTACTGATTAGTCATGAATGTGTGCCACAGCCATACTGTCAACTTCCCTAAATCGTTTTTCTTTCCAAATATTGCATGGGCATGTTAAGTATTATAGGTGTATGCTAGTGAAGAAGGTAAAGAGAGAAGGACAATTCAAGGTAATAAAGGGGCGCTTAGAAGAGCTTATTTTAGGTTATGAAAATAGCTGGACTCCCTTAAGCACTTCACAACTTATTGCAATTAGCTTTTTGGTTTAGCTTATCAAAATAAGCTCTCTTTAGATCATTCTTGCCATCCTCAACGTATTCCATCTTAACATTTTTCATTTATGCAACTCTCACCTTTTTTTCTGTCCTTTTGCGACCGACATTCACAACCCTAGTGTATTATAGGATGTATAGCAGTAAATAAAACTTGTCTTCGAGTTTGGTAGGTATTTTCCCACCACAAATAACCTCTAATAATGTCTTTTTCCATTTTAGCCATCCCACTTGTATTGTATGTGTGATTTTCTCATTATTTTGTAATATGGACTCTAAATATACAAACTTAGAAACTTGTGGTATGACCTCTTCACTCATTTTTACTTCTAAGTAGTATTTCTCTTGTCTCTTGTTAAAATTGCCATGCACATGTTGTCTTCAACTTAAGCGAAAACCTTTTGTTTCGGAAGTCTGTTTCCAAAGCTCAAGTTTAAAATTAACTTCACTTGATTCCTTCATCAAAATTATATGATTCTCAAGAAACGATACAATTAGGGAAAATCTTGTGTCCCTAATAAGTACGTCCTAAATTAGATTAAAGTTAAACAAGGACCTAAGATTGAGGCTTGATGTAAACTTATGTAGTTATTCCTACATGGAAGTCCTTAGTCTCGTCTCTTGGAGTTTTGGCACTAATAGTTGCCACATGTCTTATATAGCCATGATATAAGCCACGGAAAGGATAAACTTTTTTTAACATCTTTCACAAGTCAAAAGACACTTCTTTTTGCACTTGCTCATTTGTTTGAAGTTAATATAAATCAGGTATGTCTCTTTCTTTTTGCTTCGGTATCTTTCTATCATCAACCCATGTAAAAGATAAATTACTTTTGTTATGGACCTTCATAGCATAAATTAATTCTCTGCAACTCTTGTTCTTGTCTTAACTATGCTCAATTACCCTTTTCCATTTTTTCATAATGTAACTCTCACCTTGTTAAATCATATTTTCATAGTTTTATACCTCTGTAGTTTAAACAATTCTGAATATCTCCCTTGTTCTGAAGTATAGGAACCAAAATACTCGCGGTCCCTCATTTAACATTCTCTTATATCTCAAAATCTTATTAAATAGCTTAGAGATTTAATTCACGTCTTATTCTCGTATACCCTTCCAAACTTAAATAGGAATACCGTTTAGACCAATAGCTCTTCCACTATCTATCCTTTTAAGGGCTTCTTTGCTTCTCCAGTCCAAATTCTACAGTAGTAAGGCAAATTTTGTTCTTCCTCTTGGATTTCTAGTCCTCCATTTTTAAAGCCAATCTTTCTCCATAGTTGAAAGGCTTATAAAAGTAATTCTATATTTACTCTTTGATTTTTTTGATCTGTGACCAGAAAACTTTCCCTTCGTCCTTGATACATCTTGATCCAAATCTTTTGTTTTTCTTTCTCTATATTAGCAAGCTTATTTATCTTACTCTCTCTATTCTCTATCTTGAGTTATTTGTAAAACACATCTAACGTTTTAAATCGCAATATTACTTTAAAACAATCTTATTGTTCCCAGATTATAATAAGACCTCTTCTAGACTATTCATTTCTTAAATTCCCTATTTATTGTTAAATCTGGATGCAATAAAATAATAATCTAAATGCATCTTTTCTCTTTCATCATAGCACGACTTCCAGTTTGCGTGCAATGATTTAAACTACAATATATTATTTTAATGGCAAATCATTTTCATGAAGATGAGGTACAATTTTATGCTACTGCGGATGAGAGGATTGTGGAAATTCAGGGAGAAACCTTGAAGGTCCTTAAAGCTCTGGAAGCAGTAATTGGTCATCTGAGGAAATTTTTGGTTGATCACAGCGTTCTTCCCCTATTTGAGAGAAATGTAAGCTTGTAATTTTTCTGACCTCGAATTAGAAAATTTTCTAAAAGATAGTGTTTTTCCATAATTTTTAATGTTCTGCTGATGACTGTTTTAAGGAAGTTTCCATATTAGATATGCACTGAGATTGTGCAGCTTTGCTTTGTTTTGAATTTTTAGTCTTGTGGTATGTTTTGTCTTTTTTATTTTGGAGGATATTTTACCCTTTTCTACATCTGCTCTTGCTGCCTCTTTTTCTGGTAGTACTTTCTTTTACTATATGTTGGTGTCAAGAAGTAAAATACTGAATTCTGACTTAAGATAGAAATAACCTAGTTTTTAGGCAAAATTTGTGTACAAAAACGGGGTTTTCCCCTAAAACACATGGTGTTTACTAACAAGGAGTTTTCTCCTTTAAAACACAAGGAATGACAGTTTGACACCCTTTAGTTGCCTTTTACAAGTTTGGAAGATAACATATAATATATCACAATAACTGTCCAATTATAACCTATAACTTCCTAAACTGAATGTAACATAAAATAAGTACCCAATAATGATTTCCTGATATAGAATTATAAAAATAATCACCAATTGTGATGTTTGAACGAAGGGACCAAACTGCAAAGGTACTCTTAGAATTTGAGCCAAGGGATTCAGTCATCCCACAAATTTGGCTTGTGAGGTAAGTACAAAACTTTATAAGCTATATCTCTTGTTCATGTTGGAATAAACACAACTCCTCGAAACTATAATTAAGGAAACACCAAAAGAGGCTGCAATCAACGCAAGCTAAGGGTGACCACTACAATTAAAGTGACTTTCCAAACACATCCTTACTCCGAGGTGTATTGGCTTGGAGTGTGACAATGCAAATGGTTCAAAAATGAATCTAAGGTAGATGTCGATACTGTCTTAAAATTTGGGTTAAGGGCTTAACTCAATATCATAAATTTGGGTTAAGGTAACATGTTTGGTCTTATTTTCCCAAACAAACTAAAAAATATGTAACTCAATTTTGACTACCATTCACTAAGATATTTGGGATCCAAGTTGTGTAACATCTTTTGATTTTAGATATTTTGCTACATTTATTGATGAATTTTCTCGAGGTACTTGGGGTATATTTAATGAAAGATAGATCTAAATTTTTGTCTTTGTCCCTTTTCAATGAAATAAAGAATCAATTTAGGAAAGTAGTTAAAATTTTTTTGCAGCGATATTGCCAAAGAGTACTTTTCTTCTGAACTTTCTCCATTTCTATCTTCACATGACATCATACACCAATCCACATGTCTCCATGCACCTCAACAAAATGGAATAGCGTAGAAAAAAAGGCAAACATTTGTTGGAGATGGAATGAGCCCTAATGCTTAATGCAAACATTCTTGTACATCATTGGAGTGACGAAATTTCCGCTGCTTGTTTCTTAATAAATAAGATACCGTTTTTTGCTTTTGAAAATAAAATTTCTTACCCGTTCTCCAAATGGATCTTTGTTTCATGTTCCTCGGGTTTTTGGGTGTACATGTTTTGTTCATGGTATGTCTCCCAACCTAGATGATTTGTGTCCTAGGCCTATGAAATGTGTGTTCCTAGGGTATTCTCGTATTCAAAAAGGATATAAATGTTATTCTACAAAGACTAAAAGGTACCACATGTCTCTTGATGTTACATTCTCTAAAGAGATGCCTTTTCCTCTCATCCTCTATACAAGACACTACTTCTACACAACTGGTTTTACCCTTTCCTTATGTTGATCTTATACTATCTCCTCAAGAGGAAAATCATCCTACACTCTCTCATCAAGAGGAAAACCAACTTCATTACCCCACAAACAGTCCATTTGTGTCTGAAGAGTCACTTGACATGTCCTTCACCTTCAAACAATCCTACTATTTATCTTAATGATAATTGAAGTTGATGCATCACACATAAGAAAGGTATTCAGTCTACTCAAAACCTTCATGCTATTTACAATTATTTTTAGTTATCATTGTGTATCTTCTTTGTTTCCTCTATATCTTCACTTATATTCCTAAAATTGACTGAGAAGCATTTGATCATCTTGGATGGGGACAGGCCATGATTGCTGAAGTACAAGCTCTTGAACACATAGTACGCAGGAGCTGGTTCCTCTTCCTCCTGGAAAGAAACCAGTAGGTTGTAGATGAATTTATGCCATTAAAGTTGAACCTAATGGTGAAGTTGATTGCCTCAAAGTTTGATTAATGGCTAAGGGGTACACTTAGATATACGGTTTGGATTATGGTGATACCTTTTCTCCTATAGCCATAATCACTATAGTTCAACTTTTTTCTTGTTATGGCGGTCATCCACCATTGACCTCTACATCAACTAGACAGTAAAAACGCCTTAACGGTGAATTAGAGGAGATCTATATGGACCAACCTCCTAGGTTTGTTGCTTAGGAGAGTCTGGCCTAGTCTATAAATTATAGAGGTCTCGTTGTGGTCTCAAAGAATCTCCTCAAGCTTGGTTTGGGAAATTTAGCCATGTGATGTTGAAATTGGGATTGAAATGAAGTGAAGCAGATTTTTCCGTATTCTCTTGTCACACTTTTGGTAAATGCTTTTATCTAACTGTCAGTGTTAAATATATTATTATTACAGGAAATGATGTTGCTAGAATTTCCTAACTAAAAAACTCTTGTTTTGTTGCTTTTAAATCAGAGATTTTGGTTGTTTAAAATACTTTATTATTGAGGTGGCCCAACCAAGGAAGGCATTGTGATATCAGAGAGAAAATATGATCTGGACATTGTGAAGGAAACAAGCATGATTGAGTGCAAACCCATTGATAGTCCCATGAATCCAAATTAAAAGTTAATGGCTGATCAACCATTTTCAGATCCTGAGATATAGGCCGCATTTAACTAAAGTTTCCCTAACTGTATCCTCCTTCAAAACACAAGGAATAACATCCTGACACATATTGCCTTTTACCAGTCTGTAAGACTGTAACACAACTTGCATATCACTACAACTTTCACATCATATTAGTTACCTATAACTGCCTAAATTAATATAAAAGTAGCTGTTTGGTAACATCCTAATGCAGAATTATAACTGCCAGAATCAGACGATGGTATTTATGATGTATATTTTCAGCGTGGTACCGCTACTGTATTTTGTTAATGTATTTTGTTAATGTGGTGACAGTTAACTAAGAAAACGAGAAATATATTATTTTCTGATTTTTTTGCTATATACTTATACTATTTTATGTGATTTTTGTGTTAAGTTCAATACACCAATCTCACAAGACCGTCAAGCAGATATCTGGTCTGACAAGTCATCGCTGCATAGTACATCACGTGCCAGCGTATTTGCCGACATGCCTCTTTCAACAAAAAGGGATTCTATCTTAGCTGAGCGTGAAAGTCAATTGGACTCATTACTCCCTTCTACCATGTCTCTCTATGGGCAGGAATCTTCACTTTCTGGTGTGCGTTCTTCGACTCTTGGCCGTGTTGGTGCTCCTATTGTTACTACGGTTAGTTATATTAACCCCTCACATGTTTTCTGTTCATTTCCTTGCATGAAATTTACTGGGGAAAGGGAGTGATATCTGTGATTGCCTATTTTGTCAAGTTTTACTACTTGTTCCAAAATAATCTGTGTTTTTTTCTACCTCTTGCGAAAAGATGTATGTGTATGCGTGCCGCTGTTTTGTCAAATTTTACCACTTATTGCAAAAGAATATATCTATTTCTATCTATCTATATGTATGTATGTATGTATGTATACACACTCGTGTGTGTATTTATATGAGTATTGTTAAGTTTTACTTCTTGTTGCAAAAGAAAATACGTCCGTAACTATGTATCGGAAGATGAGCTGGCTCTAGGCTAGTTATGATGTGGGTGTTTAAAATTTGTCATAGTGTATAATGTCTATTGACTTCTTCTGCAGTAAGCTAAAAGCAAATATGTGTGCTCATTCTTCAGTCTATATATTTTGTTTATTTATCTCTTCTGTTGGTTTGTTAATAGTCACGGTACCCTTTAGTCACCCAATAATGTCCGCTTTTTAGGTAATACAAACAATGCAAATACCACTATCCTATGCGGAAGACATCATCGGTATTCAAGGGACTAATATTGATTACATTCGTCGCACTAGTGGTGCTGTATTGACTGTGCAAGAGAGCAGGGTGCCTGATGAAATCGTTGTAGAAATAAAAGGCACCTCATCTGAGGTTCAAACAGCACAACAGCTAATTCAGGTATGAGACTTCAGAGGGCCTTTTCTCGTAAAGAAGGAAGTTATATATTGCTGTTTCTGTTACTCCTATATGATCATCATATTTACATAAGCATATCTGCACGGTCAGATGTGGTGGTTGTTGGTATTTATGCACGGGGAGGTCTTATTTGTATATCTAACCTAGTTGCTCATTCTGTAGCCATTAATGCTGCACTTAGTAGAATTCGTTAGGATCACTCGCTATTGCCTGTCTTCTTCTTGTTCATCTTCTTGACTGAAGTCTTTTATCACTTGGGTGTTACTTGATAGTTCAATATGAGGATTCAAAGAATAAATTCAATTCTATTTGTCGTTGAGAAGTTGGAACATTTGAAGGACATCTTAAAATGTCACTGTTTTGTCGGAAGTTCATAGTTGGGTTTTTGACTGACTTCATCAGTTCAACCTGAATAGGCCAATTGTTGGGAGTTTTGTTTTGACTTTGGCAGATGAATAGGACTAACTTCTCAAAAATAATATCTATTCCGGAAGAAAATATGCTCAAGAACAGGACAAAATTAAGCTTAAGTGTGCAAATTTCATATTATTTTTTCTCGATTGTCACTAGATTATACTTTTAAGGTACTTACCATCAGGGTATAATTTGTATCAGAATAATTGATTACTTTAGCTTTTGCTCACAGAAATTCTTTCCTCTGCATTGCAGGATTTTATAAGCACTCACAAAGAACCTGTGACTATCAGTTACGGCAGGCTAGATGCAGGTTCGAGGTCTTCATACTCTCAATTGGGCACTGCATCACGCCTCCCATCTTCATTGTCATCACAACCATACACAAGTTATGGAGCTTCTGGTTTAGGAGACTACAGTACTTTCAGGCTTTAAATTGGTTTATATTCAAAGGGTACTCCATTTAGACTAGTTTCTTTCTAATTGGGTCTGATTGGAGAGGATTAACACTTGAATATATTCTGAAACCTCAGAAGAGCTTGTTTTTATGTATTTCATTGATATCATCTTGTATCGTGGTTAATTTTAGAGGTGGCCAGTAGATGAGAATTTTTATACAAAATATAATGAAATGTCATTTAGCCATTTTTATTATTTTGTCTTTGTTAAGTGCGCATGTGGAGCAGGAGCAATATCAAATATCTTTATACTGTATTATTTGCTAAATATTTCAAATGGATACAGTCTCATTAGTTAATTAAGTAATTAATTTTGTTAATTATTTTAAAGTTATGTTTATCTGATACAAGGTCTCTTTTATCCCTTTTTATGCATGGCATTAAACTTTTTTTAACTATAGAATAAGAATTTTTTCTAAATGAGATTTACGAAAATATCGTGGGAATGCTTTTGTCAACTTAAAATTATGTCTAAATGTTTTCATTAGACATTAATCTTATGATAATCTTATGAAAACATATTGATAATATATTTGTCAAGTTAAATATTGTCTGATTCTATTCTTCAGACACTGATATTGAAAAATCTTTTAAAGTTTTAAATAAACAATTAAATCATTTTGCTTGTTTTTCGATTATATAATATTTCGTATAATGTGAATGGAAAACATTACAACAAATGTTTTGGCTTTAGTTAAATTTATAGAGCTCAAGTCTATAAAATTTAGCAATATATTCTGTTTCTGACTTGTTCTTTTTGGATAATCTTATTTTATCTACTCTTAATTTTCCCTCAGGAGTGGTTTCTTCTGTGTCAAATATTGTGGGATGGGTAGGATTCTACTAAGGTGCAAAGCTATATTTAATTCGAGTAAAATCCAGTTATACTTAGAATAGCAAAATATGAGTAAAATCTTTCCTATTTTGTGGAGTGCATTGATTGATTGATTTAAGCCAATTTTCATCTACGTGGTTGCTCTGATTGTTTATTGGTTCTGGAATCTATCTGGTAAATTTATTGTCCAATTAATCAAACCGTGGTTTTAACCCAATTATGGACATGGTCAACTTTATACCTCAACTTTTTAAATAAATTAAAAATTAAAAGTACTCTAACTTTGTCAACTTTGAACCACAAATAACGTATCATACTTGAAAAATTAGACAATTTACTTTTAATGGACTAAATATTGTATTTTTTATTTACATGGACTAAAATTCATAGTAATAATTTCCAATATATAAGACATAGTTTGGAAATATGCAATAAAAGGTTTAAATTGTGGCATAAGTTTATATTTAATTATTGATATCTTCTTTTTCCAAAAACTAAAAAAGTTCAATTTACAAAAAAAAAATAAAAAAAATAATTAAAAGAGATTAGCAATTAATGATAACAATGGAAAGGGTAGTTTAAGATTTGTTTTTCTAGGCAGATGAGTAGTGTGTATAATGTATTTCTAAAGAAAATAATAGATAGAATATTAAGAAAAAAAATATTGGTACATAAAGAAAAGAAATAAATCTCATAAAGCTAGTTGGGTTGACATCAACTTAACAGAAACCAAAGTTCTTTAGCATTTAGGTTATGATAGAAATACCAAAATCTTTAAAAGAAAACCTATCATGTTGGAGAGTCTTTTTGTCCTTTTCAATGGAGATTTTATTTTTATTCTTAAGTGCATTTATAAATATAATTCACTTTTACTCGTTTACATTTAAGTACCTCTAAGTACTATTCTCTCCAATGGAGCGTCTTTATTTGAGTTCTTAATTGAGTCCACAACAAAATTCACATCAATAATTCATTAGTTAAAATATAAAATTAAGATATTTGTATTATCTTTTGAAATACTTTTTAATAATAAAAAAATAACTTCAATTAAATTTTATTTGAAACCATAAAAAACTATATAATTACAACAGTGTAAAAATTATAAAGTTAATAAATATTACATACGTTTAAAAATAATTAATGTTACGGATTATCTCAAGATATTATGATTTTGTCTATCATTAAGAAATACACTATTTTACAATAACAGTTCAAGATTCAAATAAAGATCATTACAATCTCATAAACTCTGATTTTAAACTAGTCATATGATTAATGATGACTTGTACAATGCAAAGGAACACATCCCTTCATACTTGAAATCACCATCCAAATTATTCTTTTGTATATATTGAATTATTGAAGAAATAATCATTGAATAAATGAATATGTCCTTTTTTACAATTCCTTAAGAGTTTGTTTCTGCCTACTGTATTGACTTGTTGTATTTCCGTTATCAATTTTATGTATTATTCTTTACTTGACTTGTGTAGCTCCAGACCTAAATGATCTTAAATTGAGTTTGCTAACCCATTTTATGAAATAATAATTATATTAATTACTGTATCTAAAATTAAAATTACTTCCATTAACACTACTTAAATTTTAAAACTGCATATTATTTTTCATTTTTATTAAAAATAAACCGTTCTTTATTTATAAACCAAAATTGAAAAAATATTTTTTTACATACAATCAGGGATGTGAATTTCACTTCATTTAAAAATTTGGAAATTACATAAATTATAAATTAGTGTCGTTTCATTCAAAATATAAAAAGTTAAAAGTGTTGTTTAATATAATTGAAGCGAGATAATTGGAATTTACCTTTTTCTTTTTCTCTGGGACAACAAACAAAAACGCAAATATTCATTTATTATTTTGTAGCTGAATATTAAAAAACAATTTTCACGCTCAACACAACTATATAAATCACACACTCACACACACGACGTCGTTTGCGCGGTTAATCGAAACCTCTCTCACTCGCTTCCTCAAATTTCAAATGACGACGGAGCAGACCAAGTTCAGCGTCTTGTGCAGCCTCTTCACGTGGACGCAGCGGAGCAAGTCCACGGCGAAGAAGCGCTCCAAGTTCCGCAAGTTCCTCGACGCCTTCTGCATTGACCGGAACTTCTTCCCCGCCGTTCGCCTTATTCTCCCCAACCTCGACCGCGAGCGCGGCTCCTACGGCCTCAAGGAGTCCGTCCTCGCCACCTCCCTCATCGACGCCCTCGGCATCTCCCGCGACTCCCCCGATGCCCTACGGCTCGTCAATTGGCGCAAGGGCGGCGCCGCCACCGGCGCCACTGCCGGAAATTTTGCCCTCGTCGCCGCCGAGGTCGGTACACGGCACCGTTTTGTGTGTATTAGGGTTCTCTAATGCGGTGAAAGTGAAATGTTGGTTTTGACTCAGGTGCTGCACAGCAGGCAAGGGACCGCTCCGGGTGAGTTGACGATAAAGGAGTTGAATGACTTGCTTGACCGGTTGGCTTCCGGTGAAAACAGGTGCGTTTGTTGTTTGTTACATTGGAGTTTCGCACTTGATTGTTGTCTGTCGCATTTTTAGGTACTGCGCGAGGTTGCGTAAGTTCTGATAGTGGGAAAATCTTATTAGGAGTTTATTTGGACTTATCTTATGACATAAGTGCTTGTGCTAGTGTTTGTGAGAGTTTTCGAGGAATAACTATATGTCCGTGAGCCGTATTCAGCTTTTTTCAATAAGCTCTTGAAAATAGCTTATGAAAGTGATTTACAATTCATGTGAAAATATTTTAGCTGTATTTCATCTTTGATTACAAAAAACTTATATGTGCTTATGTGACGAGTACTTATTTAGTAAAAAGTTACTATAAGTCCACTGCTATTACCTTTTTTGACGAGCACCCTTCTTTTCATCTTTAATTCAATAATACAAGTTTTACCTAGCCCATCACTTAGTCCCATAATGGTTCTTCCATTGAAACCGCAACGCAAGAAGTTGATCAACCTCATTCTCCAACTCACAGTCTAGTTGAAGTTGTTTCACCTTCTTCCATTACATAGCAACCATAGATAGCTAGTTCTACTCTTGAAGGCTCTCTTGATACATGTCTTTCTTCATCAATCTCTCATACGACAAATTCTTTTCATCGTCTCCTCATTATGAAATCTTTGGTTGACCCATTGTTCTTAGGAAAGATATTTGATCTACTCACAATCCATCTTGTCGTATGTATAATTTTTTCAGTTACTATCATCTTTTATCTCCTTTATGTTTTTTTATTTTTTTATTTTTTTATTTCTTTATCCAGTATTACTATTCCTAATTATGTTGAAGCAGCTGATCACCCTAAATAGCGACTATCCAGATTGTTAAAATGCAGACTCTTGAACATAGTGGTAAATGAGAGTTGGTTCCTCTTCCTCTTAGGTGGAAGGTGGTTGATTGCAAAATGGGTATATGGTATTGAATTTGATCTTAATGGTGAGGTTGACCAATTTAAGGCTTGATTACTTGCAAAAGGCTATGCTTAGATATATGGTATTGATTATGGGGATGCTTATTCTCTTATGGTCAAGAATACTATTGTTCGTCTTGTCCTTGTCATAACTGCAATTTGTCATCGACCTCTTTATCTTCCCACATACTTGTCTAATATGTTGCTATTAGGTTTTACGTTTTTTACATAGAACTGGTGATGTTAGAATATTCTAATGTTCTTAGCGATTGGCTTCACCATTCTCTATCCTCTTCTTTTATTAGCATGATTCTTAATGGTGTGATCGTTGTTACAGGGCTGAGAAAATTTTGGTTCTTTCTACCCTTATCCAAAAGACAAATGCACAGGAAATGAAGTGGATTATCATGATAATCCTGAAAGGTGTTTTTCATTTATATTAGAAAATAAATGGATTTAATATCTTAAAATTAGCTTTGAGCCTGTAACTAAATTTTGTTGCAGATCTAAAGCTTGGAATTAGTGAGAAAAGCATTTTTCACGAGTTCCATCCTGATGCAGAAGACTTGTTTAATGTTACTTGTGACTTAAAATTAGTATGTGAAAAGCTAAGGGATCGGAATCAACGGCATAAGCGGCAGGTTAGTTGTGATTTAGAAAAATAGTTTGAAATCTGCATAGTCTTCAATGATATAATTAGTCTCTTCATTATTCTTTGAACCTGGGCTCTAAACGTGCCTTGCTAGACCTGATCTCTGGCATTTTGGTTATTGAATGTTTTTTGCAGCAATGCAAATTCATCATGTAAATTTCAAACTAGCATATATTTTCACCATGGCTCTTCAAGGCCCAAGAGTAACATGCATATGAAACAAGCTTGTTGCATGACATAAACAAGCTTTAGCTTGAGGGTGTGGTTTGATATGTGAATTAGTTCGTATTTTATACTCAGAATAGGAAACAGTGTATGTATTTGTTGTAAATAGATGTGAGCCCCTAAAATATGGGATTTGGTTTTGTAACGTTTTCAATATGAATCCATGATGCCGAGAGAATTTGTTGAGTCATTCCTAATTATTGAAGGTCTGAAGTATTTCATCTTAAAATAAAGAATAAAATATACATGAAAATTCCTATCTGCATATTGCTTGTTAATATGCTTTGTATAGTCATTCTTAAATCTTCTTTTCTTCTGTAGGATATTGAAGTTGGAAAAGCTGTGCGCCCCCAATTAGCTAAGAGAGTTGCTAATGCAACTGAAGCATGGAAGAAGGTTTGTTTTGCTAACCCTTTTAATCTGTCACTTATGCCCTGACCAAATCACTTGTCATTCTTGTCCCTTTCCATGGCTACATGACATGGACATGGAGAACATATTGCAATGTTTGGGATCTGATAAACTACTAAGGACTTGGGAAACTCACCCTTAAAAGCTAGTTGTTAGGGGGAGAACTAAACACTTAAAAACACTAATCATTCAATACTACTTGATGTGAGACTTAAGCACACCATAACACTCAAATTCCTATCACAGCACCACCCCTTAGAGTCAATGGCTCAGTGGCTCACATTGTTCAACAATTCATATGTGAAACTTCACTCAACTTTCTCATTAGTCAGAATCCTCCATTGATGAGGACCAGCCCATTATGGAAAAGCCTTTCAAGGTTCTTGTAGGCCCTAATGTGCAGAACACTAGTTGTGGGGGAAATTGATTTAGTTAGAGGAAAGAGAATGTGTATGCAGGAGTCTGTTATAAGAGGGGAGGGGATATTCATGTGGGGATACTTTGGAGATTTTGTTAATGGAATTGGGATGCTCTGACTCGAGGGAGCACAGTTCTTACTTTTCAGCATTTCTATTCGTATTTTGTGCTTGTTACTGTTATATTTTGATTAATAGAGAGCTATCATCCATTGATCAAAACCCTCGTAGGTAGTCCTCTTTGAGACACCAACACTATGGGAACCCACCCTTAAAAGTATAATTTGTTTAGAGGGCCAGACCAAGTACTTAAACACTTCATCGGGCATTCTATAGGAATAAAACTGGGGCTTAAGGCACTACATAATACTTGAGTTCCTATCAATTTCATGCATAGTGAATTTATTAGTTTGGTACTTATTACTCTTCATTTTTGTACTCTGCTTTTATTAGCTTCATGGGAAGGAAGTGGTTGTTGAGTGCAAATTTGATGGCGACCGAATTCAAATTCATAAAAATGGAACTGAGATACATTTTTTCTCAAGGCAGGTGCATAAATGTGCTTTGCATCGAATGTATTTTATATTTTTATTATTTTTTACTTCAGCCTGTGGACTGTCACCCTTTCACCTCAGGGAATTCTTGTTTTCACCCAACCTTCCCTGTATGTATGCTATTTCTGACGTTGGAACCATATGAATACTTGATGAAATGTTTTATTTATTCAATAGTTATATGTTGAAGAAGCAGCCTGATGTAACACAGAATGGGTTTCTCTTTGTTTTTCTTGGGTTTTCCATTTGCCGTGGCATTTCTGGAAATCTTATAATATTATGCAATTTATTTCTTGTCGATTTTTTTCTCAAGATAGATATTTACTAAGACAAGTTCTGATACAATGCAGTTGTTATTCACTTTTTCATCTTTGCAGGAACTTTATTGATCATTCTGAATATGCACATGCAATGTCAGAAATCATAATACAAAATGTTCTTGTAGATAGGTGAACATTTATAGTGTTCTTTATTACAATTTTGTTTATTTCAAATAATTCCTATCCCATTTGTTGACTCATCTTGATGGGAAGTGTGCATGCAGCTATATATGTTTATTTAACGACAGTTGTGTATGTATGTTTCTGACATAGCTCATGTATATTTTTTTGGGTCCTTGCGAACTTTCTTAGGTGTATCCTTGATGGTGAAATGTTGGTGTGGGACACATCCTCGAATCGCTTTGCAGAGTTTGGCTCAAATCAGGAAATAGGCATGTACTTTAATATGGCCTGATCACCACAAACATTTGTTTCAAAAGAAATTGAGAAGCGAGAGAGAATAAGTGATTTTATGCTGTTTGGTTAAGGAGACTTTAGAGATGATAGAAAATAAAATTTGGGACCCATCTCGAAAAAAAAAAAAAATCTCTTCCTTGATGGGAAGAAAATGAAGAAAAGAGGCATAAATATTGTGGGGCCACCTAAAAATTATAGCCTTTAATTTTTCCCAATCTCTTAAAATCTTTATATATCTAGGGTACTTATGTCTTTATAAGGAAAACTTATTTTCGTTCTCCACTCTATTATCCAACCTAATCAATGGAGAGAAAACCCAACTTCTCTTTCTCTTATTCTTTTAATCTAAACACCTTAGAAATCTATGCATTTTCTACTCATTTTTTCTATGCTCCTACTTTTTTCTACCCTAGTTCTTTCTTTTCTACTTCTCTCTTTATCCAAACAAAGCATACATCTTTAATTTTCTCTAACACATCATTTAATGTTTTTCTGTTATTGGCAGCCAAGGCAGCTAGAGATGGACTTGATAGTGACAGACAGGTTATCTATTCTCAACTTTTTTAGCGAGAAACTATCAAGTTCAATTTTAACCTTTTTATGGTCTTTTCTTTTGATGCAGTTATGCTGTATCCTTGTATCTGAACCTTTCAACCAGTAATTCCTGTTGGGAAATTTGATATGGTTTGGGTTTCAATGGAAGAATGCATATCTATAGGCGAAGAATATTTTATAATGCGATAAAAAATTATATATGATATGCCTTAACTTGGGGTGGCTAGATGTTGCGTTTGATATCCTTTATTTTGGAGATACCAGTGTGATTCACCAAACTTTGAAGGAACGACATGACATTTTATGCAAAGTTGTTAGGCCGATGAAGGGACGATTGGAAATTTTGGTACCTAATACTGGTATCAACAGTCATCTCACTTTAGGTAAGATTTTCTCACGAACAATTTGTCATGTCTTGTGTGCTTTAAGGAATTTCCCAACATCTTTTTCACTTCAATCCAATTTTCATGATTGCAGATTGCTGAGATGGTTTTAGTTGATTTTTCATTTGCACCATATTAATGAAATTTATGTTCTTAGACATGAATAGGCAACTGTGGTATTATTTCGTATTGTAACTTGAGGAAAGGCAAAGATAGAGAAAGATAATGCTTGAGTTTGGGGACACTAATCTAGATGATCATACCTAGTAGTAAACATTGTGCAGTTGCATTCTCTATGAGAAATGGCTGTTAAATATCTGTGGTATTTGTGCTGCTATACAGGTGAACCTTGTTGGTCATTTATTGCTCATAATGTTGATGAAGTTGAAAAGTTTTTCAAGGAAACCATTGAAAATAGGTTAGTGAAAACCTTGATTTATTACTTTCAATTTTTCCGACCAAGCTATATGGCGATATTTGAAGCAGTAATCTATAACATGGCGGTATTTTGTAGAATTACATGGTTTCAATGTCCGTGATCCTCTACTCTTGTTCCTCTTTACATTACCCTACCAATAGGTCTTAGTGTATCATGCACACTAACACCTTTTTTTTCTTTCTTTCTTTAGAGACGAGGGAATTGTTTTAAAAGACCGCAGCTCCAAATGGGAACCTAGTGATCGTAGTGGAAAGTGGCTAAAATTGAAGCCCGAATACATTCAAGCTGGCTCTGATTTGGATGTACTTATCATAGGTATATGATGTGTTCTTAACTTTATGCATTCTGGTGTAGCGTATAACATGGTTGTTTTTACTTTGTTGCTTTTACTATTTGTAGGTGGCTACTATGGTTCTGGAAGACGTGGAGGACAGGTTTGGTTATTTTTCCACTGCATTGGCTCTATGTTTTAACAATTTATTTAATTGTTCTTCAAATTAGCTTATAGCAGCATGCTTATTTTCTTTTCAGGTTGCTCAATTCTTGGTTGGCCTTGCAGAACGTCCATCTCCAAATGCACAACCTAAGCGGTATATATGTGTCTGGGACTTTTTATGATTTTGTCTCCTATAAATATGTGAGATTATGGCTTTTGTCCCTTTTCATTTGTAGGTGACAAATTTTAGTCCCATGTTGCAACTCTTAGTCTCTTCCTCCTCTTTTTTGCCCCCATCCAACTAAATAACACATAACCTCAAAATGATGACAGCCATCATTGTGGCAACACAGACCCACCATTGCTCCACCTCCAACAACCACCATCATTATTTCCTACTTCACTTTTTCAACCTCCCCATATGCCAACACTCTTATGCTAATCCTTCCTTCTCTATTGCTCCAACTTCTGCTCTCAAAACCTGGTAGAAATGCATGAACTTAATATCAAACTGAATGAGTTCACAAGTTGCCAATGTTGTGATTTTGTATTCAACTTCCACAATAGATCTTGGGACAACGTTATGTTTCTTACTCTTCCCTTATATCAAGTTTTCTCTGTCAAGTACAAAATACCTAGATGTTGATCACTTGCCCACGGGAGAACTAGCTCAATGAGCATTTGAGTAGCCAATTATTTAAGCATGATGTCTATCTTCATAAATGAGTCATTCGCTAGGGACCATTTTAATGTATTTGAGCATTTGTATCATTGCATGCCAATGGTCCTAGAACAAAAAATTCAATAACTAGCTAACCGCATTGACTGCAATGGACATGTCTAGCCATGTGTCTATGACAGTTTTGTTTTTAAACAAATCTTTTATATCTCCTTAGATTAGAAAATGGCCCTCCTTATTAGGTTGATCTTTGACATTGGGATCCATGGGATTGTCGAAAGGTTCGACATTCAACAGACAAGTCACTCGAAGAATGTGAAGGGCGTATTTCCTTTTATTGGGATATTAAAATACCATCCTTGTATTGAGCTATCTAAATACTTGAGAAGTATCAGTGCGTATCAAGGTTCTTGGTTTGAAATTGTTGAGAGATTGTTTCAAGTGATATATACCTTATCAATGCTAGTTATGACAAAATCCAAAGAAGAGGCAAGCAAAAATAGGAAGAAGATAAACAATCATAATTAAAAGTACAAGCATATAGAAGATATGATTACAAGAGGACTAAATACCTTTGCACAAGACAATGGGATGTTTAAGTATAGGTGAGATAGGTGGAAGTGTAGTTGGAAGATGTCTGGCGTATGGAACCTCTGTTGATTGTATGGTCAAATTGGCAAAGAGAGGCTTGATGGACTAGGAAAAAAGACATAGTGGTTCACCCCATGCTCACTATGTCAAATGGGATAGAAGAAAACCCTGATAGAGAACTTGTATTCAAGCTTAACTTAGCACCAAAAGTTAATTTGTATTATTTATTGTAATCAACTTATATAAAATAGCCTATAAGTTCATACACATAGTTTTCAGTATCACTTTACGTCTATATTTCTCTATTTCAAGATGGTAGCAGTTGTTCCATCCTGTGTCCAATTTTGCACCTCTTCTACTGTGTCTCCAACATGATGATTGTCACTTTTCCATTTGTACCCACAATGATCGGTAGTTGTCATCCTATGCGCACCACATTTCAATGCACTGCCCTGTCTATGTTGTTGATTGAATGACTTTGTCTATAGGCCAGATGTACTGGTTTCATCTTTGTTCTAGATGCACGTCTTTCCCTGAGATGCAGTGGCTCCATGTTTGTCCCAGATGCACTGACCTCGTCTTTCCTGGATGCACTGTCTTCGTGTTAGTCCCAAATTTACGGGCCCTATTTTTGTTCCAAATGTACTAATCTTGTCTGTCAGATACATTGGTTCCATCTTTGTTCTATATGCATTAGCCTTGTCTTCATCTTAGATGCACTGACTTTGTCTTTGTCCCAGAGGAACTGCCTTTTCTTTGTCCCAGATGCACTAATTTGTCTTTGTCCCAAATGCATTCTCCTCGACTTTGTTCTAGATGCATTGGCTCTGTCACTTGCCAGGACTTATTTTTTCACCAGATGCATCTGAGACAAGTAGTTTCAACTAAATTAGTTTGGTATGTGCATGCTCTACAAAAATGGGACAAATAGTTTTAACTAAATTAGTTTGTCCCATCTGGTTTGATTCTGTCTACAAATAGTTCAACTTTTAATTAATTTCTGCTCTAAAAGTGAAAATCTTTTCAATATTGCTGGCATGTGGTAAATAATATACTTGGGCTTCACTGAATTAGTTTGGTATTGAAAACATGTGGAATATAAGTAACTGCATTGAATTTGGTGAACCTTCACAAATTTTATGTTTCGTTTTGTTTTTGTGCTGTTAGCAAACAATGGTACTCCTTTTGGTAAAAGTTGAGTTGGGATTCTTATTAGCTTGTTTTAACTTATATGCCTGCTATGTATTGCAGGTTTATATCCTTTTGCAGAGTTGGCACTGGACTCTCTGATGAGGAGCTTGATGTTGTAGTGACCAAACTAACACCGTACTTCAGGTAATTTCTTTAATGAGGTAACAATTCATATTGTTTTTCCTTGTGTTTTGAAATTATTTGCATTTTCTGATGATGAAGCTAAAAAATTAAATGGTATACTATGATGTATCAAATATCGTCAACTTCTCTGCCTCTTTGTCAGAAAGTATGAACATCCAAAGAAGAGGCCACCAATTTTTTATCAAGTAACTAATCATTCAAAAGAAAGACCTGATGTGTGGGTTGATAGCCCTGAGAAGTAAGTATCTCCACCTTAATTATGAACTTGTTTACAATATGTCACTTGTATTATTTTCAACGTTGATAATATTTACCCTTCTTTTAATGCAGATCAATTATTCTCTCTATTACCAGTGATATCCGAACTATAGAATCTGAGGTATGTCCTTGCAAATGCAGTGTCTATCTGAAAGTGGAAGGATTACAATCTACATAGCCTTTATTGTCCTGTGAATTGCACAGTTTTAATCTGAATGATTTTATTTACAGGTATTTGCTGCACCTTACAGCCTGAGATTTCCTAGGATTGACAGGGTGAGATATGACAAAGCTTGGAATGAATGTCTTGATGTTCAATGTAAGGGATTTGCAACATGCGAGTGTGGTAATTTCATTGATGATAGATTGATGTTGCTGTTAAGATTGACTGCTTTCTTTTTCTCCCTCTACAGCATTTATAGAACTAGTACATTCTAGCAATGGTACCACACAGAGGGATACAGAATATGGCAGAAAACAGGACAGTAAACCAAAAAGAACGAAATCCTCTGCTAGGGGAGAAAAGAAAAACATGTCGATTGTTCCTTCTCATTTAATTCAAACTGATATTTCCAGCATTCAGGGGGGCTCCTTAATATTTTCAAATATGATGTTCTGTATCCTGCTGAATTTTGCTAGCTACTAATCAGCTGTCCACTAGTTGACTGCTATTTTTCTGTATATGTTTTGTTTTAAATTCTGCCTTTATAGTTATTTCCTCGTGTTAAAGGTGGTGTATTAGTGTGTATTAAGTTTTTCTGGTCCATTGTATCATCCTGTATGACATTGTACAATTATCCTATTTTATTATATACAAATACATGACCTGCATCCACATTTGCTACATTTTCCAAATTCCCTCTTTTGCTCCTTTTTTTGGCAGTCCCTTTGGGTTCCATTATACTTATGTTCCTCTCCTCTAAATAAAATGGCCTTTTGTTGCCATAAAATAGGGAACAAATTATTTCCATTACAAAGATATTTTATGTTGCTTGCTGTACCCCTCATTCCTCATAACTTTCCTGAAGTTTGATGGTGCAATATAGTTTACCTTGACATGTGCAGACTTCGCTAATGTGCCTTCATCGCATTCTCTTGAGTCCTTGCACAAAATAATTGCTGAGAACGGGGGAACTTTTTCAATGAATTTGAACAACTCAATCACACATTGTGTTGCTGCAGACAGCAAGGGTTCTCTGTCTATCTCTTTGCTTATGTATATGTGTAAATGCATGTGCATGAAAAGACCAAATTTGTTGGCTGAAGATCTAATAAAAGACAGTTTTCTGTACTATAGGCTTTAAATTTGAAGCAGCAAAGCGTCATGGTGATATCATTCATTATTCTTGGGTACTGGATTGTTATGAACAAAAGAAGCTTGTCTGCTTACAGCCTAAGTGAGTTATATGACTGAATATAAACTTATTTACATCCTGTAAAAGATTTTCTCACTATATTGCTTTCAATGTTTCCGTTGAAAGGTACTTCCTTTTCCTTTCTGAACTGACAAAGAAGAAGTTACGAGAAGAAATTGATGAGTTCTCAGACCCTTTCTACTTGGACCTTGATCTTGGAGACTTCAAGCAGGTGATAGCATTTGCTACTAGCCAGTTTCTATGATGTCAAATTTTGGACTCTAGTAAAAATTCACATGTTGAAATGTGAAGGAAACAAAACCACCATGTTAATGTGAAAATTGGGGTATGATTTTCAATTAAGTCAAGTTTTAGTTAATGTATTTTTCTCTTAGATTGTTGCATTCGCTTTCATAGGGCCAAGTGATAACTTCTTCTGCTTGTGTACTGTGGACCTTTGCCATATGATGGGTTGTGTACATTGTAACTTGTCAGAATCCCACTGTATATGTTATTTCCTTTTATAGTTAGAATCAAAATCCCATAATTAGGAGATTTGATTAGCTGTATCTTTCTGTATTTATGAATAGGAATCATTGACACTTAATTA
>Ga0123340_1000873_pt1 | contig 22982 bp, 10 predicted proteins | sample SirMexnodulemix_FD_89961 | JGI IMG/M metagenome (GOLD analysis project Ga0123340, IMG submission 89961) | Root nodule microbial communities of legume samples collected from Mexico - Siratro Mexico nodule mix | ecosystem: Host-associated > Plants > Roots > Nodule | place: Mexico: Nepantla...
AATTTTATCTGTATATAAACCATTCAAATTAAAACCTGTAACTTTTCTTCATATTCTTTCATTCAAATTAATTTCACATTTATTTCAATTACTTAAATGACAATTAATTAATTTCAATGAATACATTTTCATTTTCATCAAAATTTATAAAACCGTTTTATCACTATGCATTAATTCTAATTTAATTTTAAATGCACAACCCATGGAAAAATAGGAGAGGAAAGGTGGGAGAATTAATCACCCTAACAGTAGCCTAACCATTTCAATTAATCAATTAATTATTTAATTAAAATCATACATTTATTCCACAATTTCATTACTTTAACTAAATTCTATTATCTTTTCACGATCTCATATATTTAAGTTAAATCTTGCAATAATAGAACGCTTTATTCACAATGATATCGTGCAATCTCTACACGATTTACCCATATCCGAAAATAAAATAAAAAAATACGCTTTTTTAGGAATTTTAAAAAAATTACACTAAATTGAAAAATTTGCCAAAAAAATAGGTGACATTTATGGATTATCAATGGTGAGAAACATTTGAAACTTATCATGATCCACTTATTGATCTCATTTGTAATTATTTTATTTTTATTTTATTATTGTTGAGACTTTAAACAATTTGTCTATACAGTCCATCCAAGTCTTTAGAAAGTTCATGAAAAACATTAAATACTTGATAACCTATTAAACAATCACATGACTAAAAAATTATATATAAAAGAGAAAAATCATGTATAAAAGAGACTGTTGAGACATATGAAAGATCTATCTAACCAATTTATTAAAGTTTTTAGATGGTCTATAATCTATTAGATGGTTTATATCACAAAAAAAATATGGAGAGATCAAACAAAAATCAGACATGAGTTAAATCCAAACCTATACAGGGAATTAACATTATTTTTAATTCAAAACTTTAAGACATTGAGTTTGTACTTTAAGACATTGGGTTTGTACTTTAAGACATTGGGTTTGTAAGTCTTGTTTTCTTATATGTTGCTATCAACTTTCTCACTTATATTCAATGTAGAATTTAGACTCACACTTGGATACCTAACAGTGTATTCTTTACTTAATGCAAAAAGAGTCTAAGGCCACATTTAACCACTCTTTACATTTTGAAGCCAATTGTACCTTCAATTGGTATTAGAGCTAACCTCTAGCATTAGTTCTTAATAGGATAAAAAAAAATGATCCTGATATACTTTATAGACTTCAAAGATCAAGCTATTCATCGTCCACCACTATTTAAGGGAGAAAATCTTGAATAATAAAAACTTAAAATGACTCATTTTCTTGAATATTGTAATGTTTATTTGTTGAGATAATTAAGATTGACATTCTTTTATTTCTTAATGCCACTAGAAAGTTTCTACCAATAGATATTTGATATCAAAACAAAAATATAAATATAAGTTGAATTTCAAAGTTAAGCATAAATATGTACTCTATCTGAAAAAGAGATTGTAAAAACTGATGTCATGTTGAGTGTAAAGAAGATGTGAGATATTCTATCCTTATCGTATGAAAGATTCAAAAAGATAGGAAAAAATAAACTAAGACACCAATATAAGATTTCAATAGGTAATTGGAAGTCTTCATCCAAAAATCTAACCATTATATCTTCAAAATAAATTATATGTATTTTTCTTATACAAAATAACGTAAGATACCAAAACAGTTAAAATAAAAGATATCGCAGTGAGAAGTTCACAATAAAAAGAAAATGATAATATCTGTCAAATGAATTTTCCTTTCTTACAAATAAATTCCAAAAAAATATTGAAAAAGTACGATAATTATAATAGTAAAAAATCCAGATACAAAGATACAAAAATAAAATTATCCCTTATAAGCGGGAAAAGACATTCACACAAATTTTATAAGCCGTTTTGATGGAAAATTTAAAAAATAGACATTTTAAAGATAAATTTAAATATTTTTTAACAAAACTGTGTTAATAAAATATAATGTTAAAATTAAATTATTAAATGAAATAAAATAAGAATAGTACATGTAATTATCTTATTATGCAAAATAATAAATACATTACATATTTATTACATAATTATTTTAATTTTAATTTTTTTATTTTTTTGTCTTAATATTTTTTGTGTTGCGCAAACCATAGTTAATAATAAAAAGTAAAAGAGAAAGATTAAAAATGTGAAATATTTAAAATTAACAATTTTTTAGTGTGACTACATCAATATTTTAAGGAACTAAAAACATATTGAAATATTTTGTAAACTATTTTTAACACATTTAGAAGGAATGAAGTTGATTCAAAGGTAACAAATTAATGTAAGAATAAATTTTATGTGCTTTCACGTATAATTCTGAACTTCTTAAAGTATCTAACACTATTCTAACAAGAAATCAATCTTTTTCATATATGCCATGTTAAAGTTTACGCGAAGTATTGTGTGTATAAAACAGACAAGTAAAGATATGCAAATAATAATGGTTATAAAATGGGGTCAGAATAAGCTACAGTTGATTATGGTTTTTGTGCCAAGATAGCTGTCAATGTTTCCAAAACAGCTAGTTACGAATCCTCAGTAATAAATGTAAATTACATGGATATACGTGCATATTTGCTAACTGGCTTGCTACAGTCTACTAGAATATTGCATCCACTGAAAACTAGTATGGGTGGATAAGAACACTACATAGTGGAGCACAAAAAAGAAACAAATAATGCTGTCACTAAAACATGTCTTCATTAAACTAAGCATGCATAAACAATCACTAATACAAACTTTCAAACAATTAAAACTAATTATACAAGATGTAAAAATACTTCTTTAACATATCACAGCAAAGAGCTTCTTCACCTTCACTCATAAACCAAGAAAAAGACAAACAGATATGTTATGTTATCCATATGATATGATATTATATTGATTTCCTCCATATACAAGTGGAATGGTGATTTAAGTATCATCTAATATCATGATTTATGACCACAATTTGCACTGCATTCATTCACGCAATCTTCTAATCCTGATCTGTGCATTAATTATCCAAAAAGGCAGGAGTAAAAAGGTGGAAGAAAAATAGCAGGTTACAACTACAAGGTGATGGAGCGAGTCACAACACAATTGAAGGCATTGTTATTCGTCAGGAAAAACGGGCTACATATCTCAATGTTGTAGTAATAACCAATGGAATGGCTTTTACTTACAACTGCTATACTTGGTAGGAGGAAGCACCCTCTCCAAGGCAATTAATAAAGGGTGCTTAGGCTCACACTCTGAAGTTTCACACTTAATTAGAAGAGCTCAACCAATTGAAGACCTTCTGTGGTTTTGTTTAGTTTTTGTTTTGTTTTCAATCTTACCGCCGAATGAGTTACTACTACGTAACATTAGTTGAGGATAAGGTTGCAGATCCTTGAAGTACCTTCAAGCCAATCGTGCATCACCACCTCTCCCAATCAGGATGCAGCCTTTCAGAACTTTACGAAGATATTGAAAAAAGAAAAACCCATTTAAGTGCTGTTTCTGCATACATACATAAATACATTACATTACATAGCTGATAACATACATAGCATGCACTGCATCTGCAACAACTGAGTGATAAATTAGGCAGGCAGCAGCCTGAGGTTGCGTTTAATTTTTTTCACCTCTTCTTAATAGTGCTGTGCTGCTATTGATATGATGGGACTTTCTCCTTGGGTTTTGATCGATGCCGCTATGCTCATGTCCTTCATCTGTGCTCTTTTGGACTTTTGCAATTAACCAGGGGAGAGAGAGATCAACTCAGACTCACTTCAAGACCCATCATTTTCTTTCTGCCTTCTTTAATATCCATATGAGGTTTTTCACTTATGGGCCAAAACTATAATAATACAACCCTTTTTTCGTGTTTGTGTGTGTGGTGTAGTTGTACACATTTGCTGCTTTCTTGTCTTTTTCTGCCCCTTTGTCTTTTTTCAGGTACCGTCCTGTGAGTGAGCCTGCCCTCTTGGAACCTGTGATTTTCCTTGGAGCCATTAGGGTCCGGGGAAGAATTTTCAAGCCTTTCTTCCATTTTCATGCGTGGTTTTTAAAAGGGTGTATCAGGTTCCCGTTTGAGAAATTTTTTCAAAAGCCTTTTCCTTTTTGGAGGTTATTGAAACAAGGACAAGGTAGATTCTTGACAGTATTCTCTTCTCTTACACCTTTCTGCTTTTTAATTCCCAATGAAAGGGAAAAAAATATATATTTTATCTCATTGGTGAGTAACCATGATCACATTTAGGTAAAAAAAGCTTCTAATCATCTGTGTCTATATATACTGAAATAGACAACTGTGTTATCTATCACAGTATCACTCCCTCTTACCTCAATACACTACTTCCCTTGCTTTGTTTCCTCTCAAGCACCCTTATCTGTATTTGCAGGCAGCAGAAGAGATTGCAGAACTAATAGATACCAATGGCAGATTGGAGCGGTTTTCTGAACAAAAGCAGCGGTTTTGGTGGGGGATCAACGAGGAATGAAGATTTTGATGAAGAAGATGTGTGGGGGGCTGTGACCATGGAGAGGGAGAGGGACTTTTTGCGCCCAGAAATGGGGGTATCTAAGAAGTCCTCCGATTCTTCTTCTGCATGGTGCATGCCAACCTCTCCAAGAAAGATCCCAAGGACTAATAGTGTCACACTACACTCCTTGGAATCCGATTCAAATGTGGTTCAGAGATCCTCAGCACCTATGGACATTCCTGATTGGTCTAAAATTTATGGGAAAAAGGGTGTTGAGGAGGTAAACAAGAAGTTGGATTTTGGTTATGGAGATCACTATCTTGATGATTATGGCGATGATGATGATGATGATGGTCAGGATGACATGATTCCTCCTCATCAATGGATTTCCAGGAAACTTGCAAGGAGCCAGATTTCTTCTTTCTCTGTGTGTGAAGGGATAGGGAGGACACTGAAAGGGAGAGATCTTAGCAAAGTGAGAAATGCCATTTTGACCAAAACAGGTTTCATTGAGTAGTTGGTGGATGCAGCACAATGAGTCATGGTCATGTCATGATCAGCTTCATGTTTGGCATGACCACAATGAAGTCATCAACATTGTCATAGTAGGATCCCATGCAATGTTTTTTTTATGTGTATGTGAAATTGGAATGTGAGGTCCTGCTGCTGTGGAACTCACTCGTGATGGAGAGCATGTACGTGTAAGCCAGAGGTGTCCTTTTTGTTTTCTTTTGTTTTTGTTTTGTTGTTCTAAATTTTCTGGGAAAAGGAAGTTTTAGGGAAAGGAAAAAGGAGGAGTGGCAGCCTCTGAAATTTTGTCTGAATCTGTATTGGACTGAGGCCAGTGGAGTACACTCTGTGTTGTTACTGAGTTTAATAGTCTTCAAGTTTTCACTTCTGGTTGGTTCATCTTCTACTCATTCTTGCATGATCTCTATTAGTACTTTGTTTGTTTATACTGTTTCATTATTATCTTCATTCTGGTTCAATCCCCACATCTCTGTACTTATTGTAAAACCACTGTTTGCATATTCAAGTCATGGATGGTTGCTTTGAAACATAATTTAAGTCCTCAGTACAAGTAAACCAAAACCACCCACCACAACAACAATTTTTTTGTGATTGTTACATAAAGTCTATTTTTTTCTATTTCTTTAAAACAAAGTTTAGTCACCTATTTAGTTTCTAAGATTTGATTTTGCTTTTCAAATTTTAAAAATGGTCTGTCTTTTAGTATTGTTTTTAGGTCAGTTTTTGCATAGATTTCACAGATTAAACTCCCATTTTTTGTATAAAAATATAAGAGACTGAAAATATTTTATGAAAAATTTAAAAGGTTATAACTTTGCATGTTTCAATTTTTAGAAATTAAAAATATAACTAAACATTTCTTTAAATGACAAACGTGACATCTTTTCCATCAGAGATGCAGGGACCACCATTGATATACACGTTACAAGTTATGGAAGGTGAGAAGGATGCTTCTTCCAAGGAGGGTTTGAACCACTAAAAAATAAAGTAGTTGCATTTTTTATTTTTTTCTTTAGAAATCTTTCTGATGGGATATTAAGTGTATTTGGCTAAACTTAAAAAGTGACTTTATAATCCTTTTGAATGTTAGGTAAGAAATTGAAAACTTTATTGTTTGTTCAAATATCTTGTTACCTGAAAACTTAGAATATTTTGAAGAAATGCTAAAAAACTAAAAACTGAGATCTAGGTGTGTTGTGCCTTCAATGATAAATTAAGAAAGAAGGTTTTCATTCATTTATAGTTTGTAATATTTTATGGAAAAGAATCCAATCATCCATAATTCTCAGTTGGAAAAAAAAAATTAACACTTTCTTTTATTATGACTATTACCTTGACATATGTATGAGTTATCAAAATAAAAGTTACCATCTACCAAAAAAAATAAATAAATAAATAAAGTTACTGACGATGTTATTGAAATAATAAGAATACGCATCCCAACCCTTTTATTTTTTATAACAAAATGGTAAAAGGTTATTAAAAATAATGTAAAAATAATAATTTATTTTCTCGAACTTACATATGTCTATTTATTTATTTTTTAGAAATATAAAATAATAAATGATAATTTATAATTATGCTAAAAGTAATAAGCAATAAATGAAAGAGATTACGAATAAAATAATGCATAGAAATTTGTATAGTGGATAAAAAAACAAAACAATAGTTAGTTACTTACAATGTCTATTAATGTATCTTGTTAATGGAGTTGTATTTCCTTTTATTACCTTAATCTTTGTAAAAATGTAAAAAGCTAGTTACTTATGGCAGAACAAAATTGATAGATAAACATGATATAACAACGTTTTTACAATATAATATTAAAAATACAAAGTATTATTTATTAATTTTTATTATTATATTATTTGTTTACAAGTATTTAATGTATATACAATTAACTCTCTCTCTCTCTCTATATATATATATATATAAAGCTTGTCACAACATAAAAAAATATTTAAATTCCAATCTTGTAGTGTAGTATAGAAGTGTCACATAAACTAGATAGTCATGACTATTATAGTTAGAGAAATTGATTAATTTTAAGGATATATAGACTTTGTTTGAGTAATTAAAACAAACTGGATTAAAATGACTCATTTGATAAATTATACTAAAAAATGAAAAAAATAGTTAAATTAAATTTATTTTAATAGTAAATTTTGCTGTTATAATAGTTTGTTCCTTTCATAATCATAATAATGTTTTAATTATATTAATTCACGTTGTTTGTGGTAATTGAATAAATTCATCAAAACAATTAAAAAAACTCTAAAAAAATAACTTTTTTAGTTGGGACTTTTAATGGTAAGATTGTAAGTTTGATTACATTTAAATTATATATAATTATAAAAGATTTTTATATCAAACTTAAAGATTCTAATTTAAGTGTTTCATAACAAAGTTTCAAACTTAAAAATGTATATATGTCTATGATTAAGTATCTCAAACATTGATAAACCTAGTTGTTTCATCTGATAATCATGTATATAAAGTAGGATAATCATATGTATAAAGTAGCTTGTAATATATTTTAGTTTGATAGATTTGTGTTTGGACAAATAATAAAATATATAATCTTCAACATTAAATGTATCCTTAAGGTATGTTAAAGTTATCTTACAGCAGCATTTTCTCTATCTCCATTTTGACTTTTATATAAAATAAGATAAAAACTACCCAAGTTATGTTAATTATAAGATATCTATTCAAGAAGGTTGCATTTACCGTTTACTTTGTATATTACAACTTGAGTTTGTATAATTAAACTAAACTTGTTCGAATTGATAAAAAATAAATGTAGTCTCATCTATAAACGAAAAATGTAAATCTTTTTTTACATCTTTCAAACTACATCTTATTGAACTATTATTTAATGTGTTAAAGATGAATTTTAACAGAGTATATCAATCAAACTGTGTCTGATCATAAGTTTTAAAAACTCTTTTTCACCATATCAAACTTTGTTATTACTAATTATTATAAAAAAAATAAGTTAACCTGTCTTATTGTATAACTGCCTTGTTTTCATAACGATAGTATAATTTTGTTATAACTGTCCTTTAGTTAGATAATTTTATTTTTTATTAAATTAAGTAAATTTATAGTTTAATGAAATACTGCAAGATTTTTTTTCTCATAAAAAGTATTTATATAATTTTCTATTAAAAAATAACTGTATAACCCATTGACTCTTATTCTTATAAAATTATTTTTACTTCTTATAAAATATATTACTCTAATATAATACGAATGCAAACACAAGTTTGTATTTCTAAGAAGAGTTCAAATTTATAATTATACAAAACATGTTTTACTAATTCTTTTTTAAGTACGTCTTTTTGCCCAAAGGTTGAGAACAAGATATTTTCAATCAAAATTTATTACAAATATGATCTCCTATATTAGAATTCAGAGATCCAATGATTAAAATCTTTCTTGTCTTTTATTTGTTGGCTATTTACATTATTTAGTAAGAATACCCCTTCTGTTTTAGTAAGAAATTAAAAAAGAAAAGCAATGAAATTGACATAGAAAGGAAAATAAAGAGGATCTGAAAAGAAATTTGCATGTTAATTTAATTTATTTGAATTCACTAAGTGACCTTACATTTTATATAATTAATACCATCAATCAACTATCACCACATTTTCTTAGTTAATCCGAGACAACATTTTATCACTCAAATAGGATTACACTTTTTTAAAACACAGTTTTGCTGGCAGAAAACTGAATCACAACAGAACTAATTTTCATAATAACACTGATAATAAAACCTCATGATGCATTTAGTAATAGCAGAAGAATGTGTAGAGTTGTGGGATGTTACAATTGCAAAAATAGACACATGTGTGTTAGTTTGTATATATATATATATATATATATATATATTTTTTTATTTTTTTTTTTTTTTTTTGGGTGGAATGAGTAGCACCGGAATTTGGTTGCATTTCATCTCTAATTGGGAAGATTTTGACCATAAGGCAAACCAGTTTAATTGAAAAGACTCTGGGTGGGATCCATCTGAACTGGATTCAGCCCATGGTAAAAATAACACTAGCTTATCACCAACCGACACATTATAAGGAGAATTATAAGTAACCAAAACACTCTCCGTCCAAATAACTTTACGTAATGGGCACAAAATTTTGTTCCCCTTTTCTTAATGGGATTTTATTTTGGAGAGCAAAGTTTTGTTAGTGTTAATGAATTGTGATTTATGAAGCATACCATAAACTTAGTTGAGCTGAAAAGTTGTGGAACCAAGAATTCAGGGGAGAAACATAACTGATGGGGAACAAGATCTGAGAAGACAAACCGTCATAGAGCACTTAAGTATCTGCTGTTTTAAGTGTGGTTTGGAAGATAAAGGGGCTTAGTGGTCTTTCTCTCTTGCCCCCAACAAACCTGATAGTGGCTGGGTGCCACAGAAGCTGTAAAGTTTGCTTCTTTTTTATAATTTCTGCATTTAATGTATCTTTGTTAAAGGTTGTGTTTTTAATACTGTGTGCATTTTTGTATAGTGAGGTGAGGGAGAAGAGGGGAGGGGGAATGTCTATGAAGAGCAAGGGAGGAGCTACAGAACTGAGTGCAAGGAACGTCCAGAGGAAATGGGCCCTTCTGCTCTGTGTGGCAAGCTTCTGTGCCGGAATGTTCTTCACAAATAGGTACTTTTGCTTCTGGGTCTCTATATTTCAGCATCGAGTTTGTCATTTTAGTTATTTTCTGCGAGTGATCGAGTTTCTCGGCTGCAAACTGGGGTTATGCTCTAAAAAAGGACATTTTATTATCTGTGTTTTCTGCATTACGACATTTATTCCATTCTTCTTTTTTATTGTTTGTTTTATACTTAGATTGTAAATGTTTGTTTACAGTTCTCCACATGATTTTCTGTTGGTTTCATTAAATGTACCAAAGTTATTCAGACTCATTTTTTTTTTTCTCTCTTTCACTTCTTGCATCTCCTTCTTTACCGCTGAATAAAAAAAAAATGATTGGTCGGTGTCTATATTTTATTTTATTATCGAACCCTGAAGGTATAGGTACTTCTTTTCTCCAATTTCTAGGCTATTAGTAGTTATTAAAATAGCTCTTAAGGGAGCTAATTATGATATACGTGTAATGCTAACCACAATTTAATTTTGTTTCAGGATATGGTCGATGCCTGAATATATAGAAATTTCAAGGACTACTAGTGAGATTGAAAGAATAAAATTAAACTCTGATGGTTGTAATCTAAATCCAGTAAGTGTGTCAGTTAATCTTTGCACATGTTTATTTTTTTGTATGTTATGCATGCATTTGCCCCCTATCCCATAATATGTAGAACTACTACTGGAATTTGTAACAACAGTAGAAGTTCCTTCCCCATGAAATGATCAGGAGTTAAAAAAAAAGAAATATTTGTAATATATATTTACACTTGTTTACATCTGTGGTTAGTTCATTATTCTTGTGCACTCGTAACAGAATGGTGGAAAATGTCAATACTGTATCTTTGTTTTTGGTAATTTATTTCATTGGGGATGAATGTGCCTTCAGAATTAAGCCCAACATTTTTTAGCTTCTCTTCACCTTATAAGAATGAACTCCTCTGCTTAGTTTCTATAGAAGTTTTCTCTTTTTTGGATTTTTTCATTAAGAAAAAAGGTTCCTTTTACTTTTAGGAGCTTTGCAAGGATTGCATTTGGCCCAACTTTCCTTTTTAGAAGAGAAACCCAAAATTTGGTCAAACTTTACCTTTGCAAGTATTCTTGTCTATGATATGCCATCTCATTTGGACATGAAGTGTGGAAGCACATGCGGCCAATGCATTTGTATTGACTTATTGTTAATTTGATATTAACAAGGGGAGAAAGGGTTGAACATTTGCTCAGTTAAGAGGGTTCCAGACCAACCAACTATTTCAAAAGATTAGGTTTTGGCAAAGTTTTGAATGGCTCTTGATTAGAGGTACAGTACATGGGTTGCATAGTAAAGTGGTTTAATGTAGCAGTTGTAGTGTATGACATAGTGGCCATAGCAGCACTACAATGGTGCTATCTGCTCATTAAGAAAAAAAGCCTCGGAACAGAGTCATTTAAGGCTTTTTAGGCGCTGCTATGTTTGTGATTGTTTCCACAATGACATCTACGGCTATAATAATAGCAGTAAAAGTGAACATGATTGATGATTCCTGCCTAGGAAGCTTGTATTTGATTTTTGTTTCTATTTATTTGTATGTTTTCTTTAAGGGACCTATGGCAATATTTTAATTATGAATATCATCTATTGAGTATTTTTTTTTATCATTTTTGAGAATTTGTATGTACATAAACTATATAAATGTTTCAACATTGCGCATATCCTGGCATCCACTATCCCATTGTAGTGTTTTTGGTGCTGGATGCTATGCACTACTATTAGGGATTTAAAACCATGGGTTAGTACTTTTTATCTTAGACATTTTTCTCTATTGGCTTTTTGAAATTTAGTATAGATAATGTTTAAATCGCAGGCATATAACTATCAGCTGCATCTTGTGCTATTTATGAAAAAATATCTATAATGATGACATGTTCTGCTTGATGTTTTACCTCTATTTTAAGGTTGCAAGGCCAAGCTCAAATTACAGTAAAGTGGAAGTTTCAAATACTCAGAATGTTGTCAAGAATGATGTCAAGTAAGCCAAGCCAATGCTTCTTTGCATGGGATTTACTTAGTTACGTATCAAACAACTATAATGCTAATCCATTTCTATACATGAATTGCAGGAGACCAAGTAAGACAAAATCTACTTTGGAGCTGAATCATAAATTTGATTTGCTACTTCTTGATTTTATGCTGAATGGTTGTGCTGTATCAGGGAAGTCAGAGACAATTGAATCAAGTACTAGGAAAAAATATTTCATGGTTATAGGGATCAATACAGCTTTCAGTAGCAGGAAACGAAGAGATTCTGTTCGAACAACTTGGATGCCACGAGGTGATTTAATGATATTTCATCACTTTCTAGTTTTTCCTCTCATAAAAGTTCTCCTTTAGCCTGCTTAAGTAATTCCATACCATCATGTATCTAATCAATGGTTTCTAATGGAACTTAATTAGCTGATGAAAGACAGAAGTTGGAGGAAGAAAAGGGCATAATCATACGATTTGTCATAGGTCACAGGTCAGATTTCCTGATATTCAGTTTCTTTTATTGTTGTGCTTTCCTACTTTTGATAATTCTGTTGCACTTATTTTCTCATATGATCTCAGAACTTTGTTTTGTGGCCTATCTATCAAATTTCTGATACAAGTTGTGTTTATTTATCCTCTTTTTTGTGTTGACTGGTAGTATATTTGTTCTTTTAGTAGTTGGAACTATAAATAATTATTGTCAAAAATTAATAACACAATGTCATGAAACCTTGGGGTCATCCATGATGAATTCCAATATGGTTGGTTGAATTCATATTTTTTTTGCGATGCTAAGTAACCAAAACCTATAGATTTAATTAGCCTTTTTTTTGTCTATAGCTCTACATCTGGTGGCATTCTTGACAAAGCTATTGAAGCAGAGGAGAGGCTTCATGCTGACTTTTTGAGGCTGGTAATCTTTCTCTCCCTCCCCTTTTCATTTAGATGCATAATCCATATTTTATTTATGTTGATGAAACAAAATACATTTGTGTTAAGCAGAACCACGTTGAGGGATACCTAGAACTATCAGCTAAGACAAAGACCTACTTTTCGACTGCTGTTGCCTTGTGGGATGCGGAATTTTATGTTAAAGTTGATGATGATGTTCATGTCAATTTAGGTAAATTGAAAAAATATTCAGCGTGTACGCTTAATAATTGATAATATGATATGTGGAGTTATGGGAGAAAGTAACTGGTAAAGTTGAAGTGATAAATCTAAGTCGGTTTTTACACGAATGTGAGAAAGATAACTTCATTTCTTTAAACAGGAACTCTTAAATCATTTAAAATTTTACAAATGTTCTATAAATATGATTACAGAATGAGGAAAAGACTTAAAAAAATGACTGTTAGAAATCCTGTTATTTTTACTTTGTAATTTAGCTTAGGAACATAAGCCCAAATCATACAAGACTTATATAGACTAGTAAATTTCTTTTTATCTATTTCGTTTGTTAGTAAAATTGCCTAAGATGTTCTTTAGTAATAAAATAAAGTATTGATCACATGACTTAGTTTGTGGGAGAAACTCTTGTGCATTAACAGGTAGCTCAACGAACCATTGACTTTGAAATTTTTGTTCAACTTGTATTCTTGTGCTGTACATTAGAGCATAATTGCCAATCTTGTAGCACAATTAATTTCATTTATCCATCTGTAGCTTCCTTAATTCTATACATTAAAAAGTTGAGGCTTGTGTATATTATCTGCAATAGGTCTGACCTGACACCATTTTGGTATATTGAACTCTTATATTTCTTTTTTGCTTTCTGCAGTGTTATAGATTGAGAGCTGGTACATTCTCTATAGAACATTCTTGTAATTGTTATGTGCTCTCATAGTTGTATTTGGAGTGTTTGTTTAATTGGATGAACTTTAATACAAATTGACAGAAAAGTGAAAGGCATAAAATTCACTTGACTAATGATTATTTTAGATTTTGTTTGACAACACTTTATAATAGATACTTCATTATCTACCATTATTTTCCTCATTGTGCTTATTGTACCTTTTCCAATCTCAGCAACACTTGGATTGACTTTGAGTATGCACCGAATGAAACCTCGGGTGTATGTTGGGTGCATGAAATCCGGTCCTGTCCTTGCTCAGAAGTAAGAAAGCCTGTGTATTATATTTTTTCGGTTGTAGTTTAAAAACACTTCCTAGTGTAACCGTCTTACCACAGGGGAGTGAAATACCATGAACCAGAATACTGGAAGTTTGGAGAGGTGGGAAACAAGTACTTCCGTCATGCTACAGGACAATTATATGCCATTTCGCAAGATTTGGCTACTTATATATCAATAAATCAGTAAGTCTTGTTTTCCTTGCTCAAAACTGTTAAAGCACACAGGCAAGTGGGTGTTTATATGTCAATTATAGAGATTTTCATTAGTAGGAACAAGTGCAGACTAACAACTTCATGAACTCTCCTCTACTAGGAAAGAATTGAATATTATACCAACTAATGTAGCATTTAGTGCTACTTTGATGGACTGATAACAGTTTGATTTTACAAATACCAGGGATGTGCTACATAAATATGCCAACGAAGATGTTTCGTTGGGATCTTGGTTTATTGGTTTAGACGTGGATCATGTTGATGACAGAAGAATGTGTTGTGGCACACCCCCTGGTATGTTGATTTTTATTTTACCATAATCTATTCAAGAGAAAATTCATGTTACCCTCTATCATTAATCCAATACTTGTTCAGAAGCATTATATATAAATGTCAGCAACCAATGAAAAACTTATCATCTGAATGTTCATGTAATGTTTGAGATGTCAAGTTATGATTTTTTGTAAGGTAGTTTTCCTTCTGAATTCTGTGACTCCATGTAAACCTGACAAAATGAAAAATTTACATGGTTTTTCTTGGCTAGATGGCAAGATCATAAGTTTATGTATTTAACAGTAGTGGTGGTACCCTCCTGCAGATTGCGAGTGGAAGGCACAGGCTGGTAACGTATGTGTTGCTTCGTTTGATTGGAAATGCAGTGGAATCTGCAGGTCTGTAGAGAGGATGAAAGAAGTTCACCTGCGTTGTGGGGAGGATGAAAATGCTTTGTGGAGTGCAGCCTTATAAAGTAAACAAGTAGTGCAATGAAAATTCAGAAACCTTGAAAAATGGTATGAGAGTAGTAGCAGGTGGATCAAAATGGTATTAAGATAGTTGATAGGTGTAGCTGCTAAAGAGAATGAAGAAGAGTATAGTAGCAGCAATAGCCAACCCATTCTTTTGTTGTTTAGTGGCTGGAGGGCTTTACATTATAGTTCTCTGTCATGTCTAAAGCTTCATAATAATTATTACTTTTCTCTTTTTCTTACACAGGTTTTAATATAATTTTATTTACTTCTCAAAAGTCTCACCCTTTCATTTTTGTTTACCTCAGAACAAAATTTATAAAGAATATGATTGTTAATGGGAAAATATAAATATAAATTGTGAAAAAAAAGAAAAGAAACTGACACCTATTTTTAGTTGTTACTAGAAAAAATATTTTGCATTAATTATAAAGAAAAATGTTAGATTAATAACATTTTTTTTTAATTCATGAAAAGATATGCATAAATATGTTTCTATATATAGTTTGTATTCCTGAGATTAATATACAACTTTTTATCAACAATCAAAGGTATTAGAAAAATCATTTACAACAATGAAAGAAACGCAGTAGATTTGATAATATATATATAATTCTATTTAATTTGATTGTCCACAGGTCTCTAACTTAAAAAAGAGAAGCAGGTGTTGAATTGTTAAAAAGTAAACACAATAAAAAATAACGACCTAAATATGCAGGAGCATATGGTTTTATCTATTTTTTAAAAATATTACTCTTTAATTTTAAAATGGTCTATGTCACTAAAAGGTAATGTTTTAAGGATAAAGAGGCTCAACAATATTAACTAAAAGGAGAATAAATTTGTTAGAGAAATCTTTTAACAATGATTGCTTTTAAAAAAATATTTTTTTGAATCACTTTAATGTATTTTTTAAGCAATTTTAGTAGTATTCTTAAGAGCCGAAAAGGGGAAAAAGAAAAGCAATAAAAGAATCAACGAAAGTGGTTTGATTCTCTCTTTATAAATGTTAAGTTTCAATCTAATCAACCTAACATTGATTGTTTCACTAGTATTAATAGTCGATACAGTTACGTAAACTCTACCAAAAATAACATACAAGCACAATAAAATATGAGGTTCTTTTAAATAAGAAATTCAACTAATGTAAAAATCTATTACACTTACACACTAAACCTAGATGTAAAAATCAAAACTTAAATTAGTTTTCGAAATCAGTAAAAACAAGAAAAAAAAAATCCTAAAAGAGTTTGTAAATGTCATTTGGTTCAATAATACTTCTCTATTGATTTAGCTCAAAAATAATTCTAAAGAAGAGATAATCTAATAAAAAATCATGAACATTTTCGAAAATGATGTAGTATCAGTTGTTTCTTTACCTCTTTTTATTTTAAAACAATATATTTTATTTAAAAAATAGAGCTAATCAATTATATTCATTTGAATGAATTTGGAAATTTATTGAGAACAAATCAATCCATTGTCTTAAGTAATAATCAATTATTCTCACAAATATTTTTAAAAATTTTCAAAATAATTGATTGTTTTGCATAATTGATTATCTGCAAGTCTATTAATTTTCTTAAATCTAAGCATCTCAAAATAATAAATGATATTATTCCTTAATTGATTAAAGTATTCTTGTTAAGTTTTTAAAATATATCTTTAAAAAACACAAGTGTTCCTTAATTAAGTAAATACAATCTACTAAAAATGTCTAATCTATGTATACGTAATCAAAATCAAAATAACTATACATAATATCTTTGTAATTTATAAATGTAACATGCATTTAAACTTGTCACACATTGACATAATGATATGCATTGATCCAAGTCACATTATTAATAAATAACAACGAAAATTATTTAAAAAAATCTTACATGAACCATGTTTACTTAAGCCACCGAACATAAATAAAAAATAAATAACTCACATAGTAAATAAACAAAATAATTTATAGAAGAAAGATATGAAGTATAGAAGAATAGAAGAAAGCAAAACAAAAAATAACAAGAAAATTATAATAATTCACAAAAACACTAGTTAACCAATGAAAAATTATACATAAACATCCAGCAAAATAGCTTAAGGGTCAACCCAATGCATCTCATCACATGTTATTGAAGTTGAATTACACAACTTCACCCAATCCATTTCAAGATGTTAAATTGGTTGACTCAGAGAATCCATCCCATTTTAAAATCCTAGTTAAACGTTAAAAGATACCTACATTAATTCATTTACAACCATTCTGTGTAATGTTTTAACAAATTTTTGAAAAAGTATCGATAATGATGACGGTAATTTTTATTAGTTCCAATAAAAAAATATAAATATAATAAGAATGATTAAATATAATAAATCATTATTTCCAATGATGGATAATAAGTTACAACAATATTATTGAAAAACCATAATACATATAATAACAAATTACCAATAATAATAATAGTAGTAGGCGGGAAAAAAGGTTAATAATAATTTTGTTAGCTTAAAAAAAATACCACAACAAAAATATAAAAGGTTAAGAATTTATTGCAGTTAGAGGTAGCCCAAAACGGTTAATCAGAATTTGAACGAACCTTTTGTTTTGTTGTGCGGAATCAAAAGATTTGTTTGGAGAAGGAAATGAGAGTTGACACTGCTGTAGTTGGAAACATGCCCAAAATGAATGTTAGCGCTTTAAATGTAAACGCAAATATGAACATTTACACAAGCAAAGTAAACATAAAGAGAGATTTATCTTTGCCACTTGATTGATGAAGTCCCCACCATCGTCAAAAGACAAAATACAATCAAAAAGCTAAAACAAATTTCTACCTAACACATCAAAATATTGCTCACTGCTTTTCGGAGACACAAAAAAACATGCTAATAAGGTGGTCGCCCAAATTAGCTACCATCTTCAAGATCGAATCTGCACAACAAAAATAAACCAATCAATACCACTCTTTGTTAACATTCATTTACAATTCCTTTTTGCTACCTATGAATTTTTTTCTAAGCACATGAATAATAATAAAACCCAATGCTGCTGCAGACAAAAACTTACTAAAGTTGGCCTCATAGTAAACAGTTTGAGTAGTATGCATGAAGTCTTAGATTCGATCTTTGGTGCTGCCATTGTGAAAAATGTGAGTCTGAGATCATTTACATGTGATATTGGCGCGGCTCAATCAAATAACACAGAGCTTTTGGATAATAAAAACAATGCCTTCTGATTGAACCGCACCAATATCTCAAGTTCTTAATTATACTCTTTTGAAGTCTGATCCTCCACCACTTCCATTCCTGCACTTTCTTAAGAAACAAACAAGCATCGGTTTATAAATGTGATAAGAAAAGCTTACCCCCTATGGAAACTGCAATATATCATAACCAGAAAGCATAAAACTTGGAAATTTTGATGAAGAAAGCATGTTCCTTTGAAGTAAGTATATGGAGTGTCCTGTGAGATTCTTAAAATATAATGGAAGAGAGAGGGAAAGAGAGAGAGAGAGACAGAGAGAGGCAGAGCCTTAAATATGGTGGCATTTAATTTGCCAACGACTCAGGAAAAAATAGGAGGGGGCACATTAAATGGTGAGAGTGGAAACAAATGGAAAAGAAAGGCATATTTTGAAGTGTGACAAGAAGAGAAGGCAGTGAGACAAGAAAATGAGTCCAGGTTCCAGGGTTTTATATTTATGAGTCTCAGAGGGTAAGTTGGTATGCTGCCAACCACATTTGAAATTCAAATAGTATGAAATCGCTTTTGGAAAGTTTGAGTGGTTGGTGTGAAATTGTGAATATAGTGATTTGATTGAGTCTTGCTAACTCATGTCATTGATTCTCCATTCAACCAATTATATTTGGTAATTGGTTTCTCAACAACATACCTATGTCGTGCAAAAAGTTTGATTTCGTCAATATCAAACTCATCTTCACTTTCTTCCACATTCAAAGGCTGAGATAGATGGACACATACATCTAAGACCATATAATTATTAAAAATGAAACCGTCTTTGGTATAAATCCATAGAACGAAGCTCATAGATAACTAGAAAAGTATATTCATGACCCAGAGAACAGAATTTCTTTTTTTTTTCTTTTCTATTTTTTTGATATGATAGACCTTAGTTGTTTAGTTCATGATTAATTAATATTCTATCTTCTTTCGCAGAATCCACAAAATCACATGGAAGAGGTGGATGTCACGTCTAGTAACATTCTAATGAATTTCAAATCCATGTGGAGATTTTGAGGTTGTTTATAGAAAATTTAGATATAATAATACTGTACAATTAAAGCTGAAGCTAATGTTAGAGAAAGATGTATGAATTTGAATAAACTGTTGTTAAAAAAATGTTTATTAAGTTAGTCTTTTTGATACAGTTGTGGTGCCAGCTGGTGGTACCTAAATTCCCCTTTTGATGAGAGAAGCATACACAGTGTTAATTAGTTCTGATGAACATAGGTTGGGAGGGACCCTGTGACCTGTTATGTTGCTTCAGTATTTCCGCCAGTAATGCCCTTAACTAAGGGGAAGATTTGTTCGCACACGTTTTCGATCGGAAAGTGTTACTTTATCAACAGAGTGGCACCACCAGTTATCAAGCCAGGGGAATAAAAACAATCTCAAAGTTAATTAAATAACTATGCAAAAAACAATCTTTTTTTTAGTTTACTTCGCAATAATTGGATTACAATTTAACTTTATTTAATCCAACACCTTAGTCTTCTCACAGTGATCATGCATGCAAAACAGTAAAAAAGTGGTTTGTAACATGAGATGGTTAAAGCTATAGTATTGTTAATATTGTTGATTGTAATGTTTCAGGCATAGGAAAGAAGATGCTTAAACTCTTCAGTGTTATAGGGGTTGTGTTGAAGAATTTGGTATAAATGTGAGGAGAGAAGAGTTTAAGAAAGTGTATAAACTGAGAAAAACAAACAGCTGCTTTGGCAGCTTAGGTCTAACTAATGGTGGCAATAAATAGTTGCACTGTAAATGAAGAGAGTGTGATCTAGAGTTGGTATTAGAACAACAATGGATTTATTCTAATTAAGTAGTAATAGAATGTTTTGGGCATGCAGTTTTGTTGATAGAGGCATCTGAGAACTATTTTGGGGACAGACCCCAAAATGATGAACATTGGAGTTCACTCCAGATCTCCAATTCCAGCTAGGGACGCTTGGAAATACTAAAATTAGACCAAAGAGTTTGGCCAAAGGTCAATTCCAAATAAATGCTCACACAAGGCTGTGCCCTTGTTTCTCTATCTTGCTGTCTTCAAGTACCTTCTCTGTTTTAATACACACAAATTAATATTGGTCCAGAAAATTTATAGGTAGTATTCAACCAACTGCATGTCTAGATCTGCAACAGATTCTCTCATTCAAATTTAGACTCTCTAATCCATCCCATTTACTAACTCTTTTAATTATTGATTTTATAAATAATCTTAATCTTTAAGATCTAAACCAATATTATGCCACTAAACAAAACTAACCCCATTCAAAGGTGTCTCACTTTTCTTCCAAAGTTACATTTTTTTCAGCTTAAGACAAGTACTTCAATTATTAGCTTCTAAGTTTTACGTCTAGTTGGAACGTGTAACCAAACACACATGAATCAAAAGTACATTTTGCTGCTTTAACCTTTTACCGAAAGTAAATATATATTTAAGATCATAATTTTTTTAGGAATAAAACCTATATATATTTAAAGACAAATTAATTCAGGTAGGAGGAGCTGAGGCACACTACCTCAACCCTTCACCAAATAGTAGTGGATGAAGTACATTGCATGCAAAGTTTACTTCAACCATTGTTTTCTATATAAGTTAATTTTATTTTTAATGAGCACGTGAAATCAAAGGGATACAGTAAACTTCCAGAACACATATGCATTATATGCATGTACGAAAGAAATTTCCAAAAGCTTGTAGATAAAACTCACGGATTTTGTTGTTTTATGAATACTAATAGTTTTGCATTGTGTTTTTAGAATTCATCCCATGTTAATAAACTAAGACAGTGTTTAATTGCTAGCAACAAAGATATCAGAGCAAAAAACCAACACATAATTGGTGTCATTGGTAAACAGCAGAGGAAAAAAAAAGGGGGAAAAAACAAAAAGTTGAAGGTTCTTAGATGAAGTGTTTATTGTAGCTTTATGTAATATGACTGGCAAAATAAGCAGGTAGTAGGCAAACCTTATTCTTGACCAAAGTCCTACCAAAACCTCAAGTGTACTTAGTAGCAACGATATGTCCCTATCTTCATGTGAAATAATGTCTTTTCTTTCACCTTCTTTTACACTAGAAAACAAGCTGAGTTGAGTAATGTCAGTTCACACTATAACGTGTAAATCCTGCAAGTGATATCCCACCTCCTTTTGTCACACTATATTCACACCACTGGCTAATTAAACCAGACTATTAATTCGAACTAGCATCTTCTTTAATGTCCAAACTTTCAATTCATGGAAGAATCTTCAGACAGACAGTGCTCACAGGTGCAATAAAGTGCTCAACATGGTCACTGAAATATCTCTAGCACCAATTTATATATGGCTCCTTCCCTCAACATAATATACTAATGATTTACAAACTTGCAAAGTTCACCTTAAAAATAGAAAAAATAAAAATAAAAAAAGTGGGGTTGATGTAGTTAATGGTATCCACCTGCCAAAGAGAGAGCCTGTGACACTGTGAGAGGTTTTGAATATCAATATTGCTCGTACTTCTGCCAGCACAATAACATAATAATGCACCTCTTTAGGATATAGAGCCTGGACCTGTGTTCCTTGGCCCTTTTGAGGAATCTCTTCTTCATGCTTGAATCCTTCTCACAGGGAGGAGCTTGTGTGGAAGTTGAAGGATGAGGAGGAGGAGTGGAGTAAGAATTATCCATGCTATGTTTTGGTGAAGAAGAGGTAGAAGAGGGTATAGAATATAGAGAGGAGAGAAAATGAATAAAAATGTGAGAATGGAAGTGTAGAGTGTGAAGAGAAGAGATGTATGTATGTATGGAGTTGTAATTTGGCATGGCCTATAGACACCACAGCACAGCAGTGTCCAATGGCATGCATTGTGGTCCTGGTACGATCTGACTCACACAGTGGCCCTCCCAACTGAGTTCTGGGTTCTGGATTCAGTGGATTGGCCCGTGGGAACCAGGATTTAGTGTATCACAACTTGGATTGCAATGGATGATGCATATAAAAACAAAATCAGCTCTTTTCATTAGCATAAATTATTTTCAATCTACACACACCTGCTATGTAGTAGAAAATAAATGATGTACTGATCCAATCCCTCACACCAGCATTTTGTTTTTGTTCGTTGACCTTTTTCGAATGTCTATTATATAGACTCAGGAATATAGCATCTGATCATGGTTAACTTAGTAAACCAAGGAAAATAAATGAAACATGTGAAAAAACTGAAGTTATCTGATTAACTAGTTTAAAAGTGTACATTGAAGAAGAAAAAACCTTTGTCACATTCAGAAATCACAATTTTGTAACTGGTTTTTGTGTACATTTTGTTATTTCACAGTTTAAAAGCTCTAAACAACCTCCAGCTAAAATATTTTCTGGTTTTTCCAGCTTATATTTAACTGGTTGGAAAATAATATAATAATATTTCACTTAAAATTAATAATTTATTTGATCACATAAAGTCTCTAGTTTAATAATTAAATATTAATTTCTCTGACAAATACAAGAGCATTCATTTTACATGCGATTCTGTAAGTTGAGAACCAAGACGATAATATATTAACAAAGTTATCTAATAATATTTATAAATCATCAGATAAAAGTATGATATGAAAATGATAAATTTTAATAAATTAATTTATTAGGAACATTGGTCCATTCAATTTTTCTGACAAATGTTTTAATGTTGTTATAGAAGTCAAACTCACTACTTTTATAATCATGATTCTCATATTAAATATCATTAATTTGTCTAAGTACTTAATTATTCATAATATTCATTCAAATAATTTTCTATAAATTATTGAATCAATTAAAAGATTCCATTTATAATTTTGTGTATATTTTACAAACTCTTTCTAATTAACAACAACAAAACCACTTAATTATTTCAAAATATCTTTCTTATATTATATATATATATATATTTGAATTTTTAATTATTTTTCATATCCTATCTTTGAATTAAATTTTAATATGAGAAAAAATATATAATAATTAAAAC
>Ga0123340_1000876_pt1 | contig 22968 bp, 23 predicted proteins | sample SirMexnodulemix_FD_89961 | JGI IMG/M metagenome (GOLD analysis project Ga0123340, IMG submission 89961) | Root nodule microbial communities of legume samples collected from Mexico - Siratro Mexico nodule mix | ecosystem: Host-associated > Plants > Roots > Nodule | place: Mexico: Nepantla...
AAAAAATGATATTTTTAAAACCACACCTATTTTTATCCATTTGATTAATGGTACCGTCTTAGGACGAGCGTTGTAGGGTGCTAATACCTTCACCACACGTAACCGACTTCCGAATCCTTACTTTGGTTTGCAGACTATGTTATTATTTCATTTTTATTTGGTTTTTCTATGGTTTTCTATAATAAACTATGGTGGCGACTCCAATCTCAATTTAAATATTTTTTTTTTAAATTAAATTTTGATCGTCCCGTCGTGATCCCGGTTGCGACAATCCCGAACACAAAAAACATCAATTTCCATATGCTTGGTTCTAGAGTGAAAAACTGGATTATGAGTTATGGCAACTGCACTCTTATTATCACACAACATAACAGGAGTACAAAAATAAATAGACAGTTCCTTCAATAAATCTTGAATCCATAAAATTTCAGCAGAAGACTGAGCAAGACTGCGATACTCCAGTTCAGTACTAGAACGAGCAATAACCCGTTGTTTACGAGACCACCTGAAATTAAATTGGAAGCCAAAAAAATTGTTGATCCAGAAGTAGACTTTCTATCATCAACATCAGAAGCCCAATCAGCATCATATAATGCAGTAATAGAGAGAGACTTAGAAGTAGAGGTTGGTTGTATATGAAGGCCATATGAAATTGTGCCCTTAAGATACCTTAAAATTCTTTTAACAGCAGTCCAATGACCTTCCAGCGGATTGGACATAAACTGACAAACCTTACTAACAACATAATTGATTTCTGGTCTAGTAAGAGTAGCATATTGCAATGCTCCAACAACTGACCTATAAAGAGTAGGATCTGAAAATATATCTGATCTAGTCTTAGATAGCTTGCAAGAAGCAACCATAGGAGAGGAAACAAATTGAGCTTCATTCATCTTTGTCTTATGTAGAAGATCACGAATATACTTGCTTTGAGCATCACTATAGAGTTGTTTGGCTGATACTGAATTTCTATTTTCAAAAAATAGTTCAATCTGCCCAGCTGTTTAAGAGATAATGTAGTATTCAAACTAGAGGATATTTGTTGAACAATACTCAGAGATGTGTCTGTAATAATAATGTCATCAACATATGCCAATATGTATACAGTTTGATAATTATGCTGATAGACAAAGAAAGAAGGATCAGCCTTGCTCGAACAAAACCCAAGTTGTAACAGAGTAGTTTTAAGCTTGTCAAACCATTGTCTAGGTGCCTGTTTAAGACCATAGATAGCTTTATTAAGCTTGCAGACCAAAGTTTTATTAGTAACCTCAAATCCTAAAGGTTATGTCATATAGACAGTTTCATCAAGACTTCCACTCAAGAAGGCATTATTAACATCTAAGTGAAATAAATCCCAGCCATTAGTTAAAGTAATTGTAAGAATTATCTTAATAGTAACAGGTTTAATAACTGGAGAGAAAGTTTCATGAAAGTCAAACCCTTGAATTTGATTGAATCCTTTGGCAACTAATCTTGCCTTGTATTTTTTAACAGTACCATCAGGATTTTCTTTAATACAAAAAATCAACTTGCAGCCTACAGCCTTTCTCTCAGGAGGAAGAGAAACCAGATCCCAAGTGTGATTATTTACAAGAGCTTCATACTCTTGTTTCATTGCAGTAGCCCAATTCGCATCTTTGCGAGCTTGAAATGCATTACAAGGTTCAATATTTGTTAGCAATAGTGAAGGATGAATTCTTTTTCTAGTAATTCGAGACTTGGAGCGAGTTTGCATAGAATGAGTATTAATGGGCTCAGATACATCCTCAGATTCAGTAGTAACAACAGTCGGAATAGTATGAGTAGACTGGGGGTGTAGTAGTCAAAGACTGTGTGGGAGGAGAAAGATTAGGATTGAGATTAAAAAATTGTTTACTACTAAGCTTAGGGGTAGAAGATCGTGTAAACATATCAACATAAGGAAATCTGATTTCATTAAAGATGACATCTTTAGAGATGTAAATTCAACCAGATTTAGATAGACAAAAATAACCTTTATGAGATCCAGAATAACCTAGAAAGACACACTCTTGTGAGCAAAATTCAAGTTTGTGCTTATTATATGATTTAAGAAAAGGAAAACAGGCACAACCAAAGACTTTTATAAAAGAATAGTCAGGTTTGCTTTTATACAATACAGTGTAGGGGACACGAAATTGTAAAGAAGCAATAGGTAACCTGTTAATCACGTATACAGCAGTTTGAAAAGGAAAATCCCAAAATTTCAAAGGAAGGGAAGCATGATGTAGTAAGGTTAGACCCAACTCAGTTATGTGTCTATGTTTTCTTTCAACAACACCATTTTGGTGATGAGTGTGAGGGCAAATAAGTTTATGTATAATGCCAACAGAACAAGAACAAAAATCAACAATTTTATTGGTAGATTGTATATTACATTGAGTCAAAACAAGTCTCAACACATTATCATTTGGGTGACCTAATCTAGCGTGCCACAGATTACTGGATTTAGCGGAATTAACACCAACAGACTATGGATTATTAGCTGATTCAGAAGTAGTATACAATTGAGATGTCTTTGACATGACAGGATCAGTACAACTTTGAATCTTGAGATCAGGAAAACAATATAAACCATCAGCTCTAACAATGCCCCAAAGAAGGATTTCATTGGTGGCCTGAGATTTAACAATAGAATAATGAGGAAAGAACTCAAAATAGACATTGTTATCAAGTGCAAATTTATTGACACTAAGAAGGATTTTGGTAATTGAGGGGACATGCAGTAAATTGTGTAAGTAAAGAGAAAGGTTAGAATTCTTGAGAAAAGAAGAACTAGAACCAAGAACTTTCAAACCTTCACCATTGCCAATGTAAATCTAATATGGGCCTTCAAAATTATTTAACTGCTGAATATTTTGAGAATTTCTAGTAACATGAAAAGACGCCCCTGAGTCAGGTATCCAACTTGAGTTACCAAGTTCTTGTGCAGAAGAATTTGTAACAATACACTGGCACATCAATTGAAGGTGCAGAACGAACTTGAGTAGTGGCAGGATTAATCCATGTATTTGATTTGGGAGTAGCGTTAAATTGTGTAGTTGAAAACTGAAGAGGCTGATTTGTTGTAGGATCATATAAAACTAGAGATTCATGTGGTTGATAGGAAGGATCTCCATGGTAAAAACAAATGTTGGTTGTATGACCATATTTGAGACAAATTTGGCACTGAAAATTAGCAAACCTACCACCACGACCTGGACCGTTGTGACTGCAACCACCTCTATCAGCAGAGGAAAGACCAAAGTTTCCATGAAAGTTATTGGTACGAACTTGCGATCTTGTATTCGCAACATATGCTTCAGAGTAATTAACCGAGGGAAATATTTTCTGCTGAAAACGATTAGTACGAGATTCATGGGCAAGAAGAAGTGCCTCAACCTCCATGATTGGAAGTGTTTCAAATTTACTTTCAATAACAGAAATAACAGGTGTATAGTCTTGTGGAAGACCTTCAAGAATAGCATCAACATACTCGTCAAGTTTGACTAGACAACCAATTCTAGCCAGTTCATCTGCAATATTTTTTATTTGTCCCAAGAACTCTCTCATAGACTTGTTTTCAAGAGCCTGTGCACGAAGATCAGTGCGTAACTGCCTTGCTCTACCTTTGGTTTGGGTAAAGAAATGATCATGAATATGTTCCCAAACTTGGTACGAGTGAATTGCTCTAAGAACTCGAGACAAGATAGTCTTGGACAAAGTTGATTGCAACCAAGAAAGCAAGATTTAATCTTGGACTTCCCATTCTTCATATGCGGGGTTAACATTTCCAAAAAGACGATCATCTTTAGTGAGAAAATTTGAAGGAATCACTGGACTAACAACAACCCTTTGAAGTTTATGAGATTTAATAACAGGTTCAACCTACCGCTTCCAAAGAAGATAATTGGAATCATCAAACTTTTCAGCTATGGAGTTTGGAAAAAACTGGGAGGGAAATGGGAGGGAATTTGTACTGGCCATTGTGAATCAGTGACTGGCTCTGGATACCATATTGAATTTTGGTATGAAAGAGAAATAGAGAAAAAGTAAAAATAAATATTATTGTATTTGATAATAGTGCATATCTATTCAGTACAAAAGGATCAACTAATATATAGACATGAAGGTCCATATAGAGTTGATACAGAATAAGGCCCATGCATGGGCCAAACTGAGAAAACAGAACAGTCAAAATATAACTAACATTGAACATTACTAATAGACGTCGTCAAAATGTCCGACACGATTTCGGCGCTCTTGCTGGCAAATGATGGAGAAAACAGAGTTGTGGGTGGGATAGGTTCCATCAAAAGGACTTGAGGACGAACAACAACATATTCTTCGTTCAACCCCAAAAGGAATCGAAAATGCTGGTCTTCTTTCTTGTATAGAACAACGTTCCAACTTGAAATACAAGAACAGTGAACAGTACAAGTGCAATGAATAGTCAGACGGTAATCCTCTAACTCTTCCCAAATGGTTGTAAGCTTTGTGAATAAATCACTTACAGAAAGAGCACCTTGCTTCGGGAAATTAAGGTTTTGTTGGAGTTTCCCTACACTCAGCTAGTCACTATGAGAAAAACACTCACGTGGGTTTATTCAAATGGCTGAAACGATTTCTATTTTGTCAATGCTTCAAGCGATTTGGGGAAAACAGAGTGCATCATCCACGAGTGGATGAGGATGTTGCAACGTTCCCAAAGAGGATAAAGAGGATACAAAGGATGGTGAAGCTTTGGAATAGGGATTGTGCCCGAAAGGAACCCGAACTTGATTTTGGCTATCATAATGAGGAAACCATGGTGTTAGATGGGTTTTCACTAGAATGAATATAATACGGAGATAATGGATTTTGAGAAGGATCTACATTTTGGTTGTTGGGGTTGTGATGAAGTGGTTGATAAGTGTTTGAGGTGGTGCCTGTGCCGGTAGAAGTATTGGTGTTGCCTCTAGCCATTTCAGGAGAACCTAGAGTTCATGATACCATATGAAAAATTATATGCTGATGGAGAAAATTATTCCCTCATATTTCTCTGATGGAACAAAGCCATATATATAGTTACATAAAAAAATATCCGACCATAATGAGGTGGCAGAAAAAATAGCAAACAATTGTAAAATTGCAAAAAGAAAAATAACATAATGCAAAACATGAGAAACGAGGAGTAAGATTGTTATGCCAATCATGCATACTCGTCATTGGTTTTATCTGATGTATTGTTCTTTGATGCACTCTTCTTAGTTGTGACTTAAAAGTCTTTTTAGTTAAACAAAATGACTATATTTACTTTCATATTACTCAATTTGAGAGACTTTATCACATAATTGGTAAAAGTTTTCCACATTTCTATAACAAAAACATCAAATCCATTTTTCTAAAATGGAATTCGTTGATCTTTTAAGTTTTCGGATTAATTGCATAATTCAAAAACTTATTGGATTAATTACATAATCCAAAGAATTATGGATCATTCAATTCAAAATCTCCCAACTACATTTTCGACATTTGTTATAGCCATGAGAGATGCAGGTATAAAACATTGGATGCACAAAGCAAGTGCCATTCACAGCACATGGTCAGCAGGTCTTTTTTTGTGTGATGGTCTTCACATAAATCTGCATAATGTTTCATTTTCTTTGTTCTGACATTATATAGTCCACCTTTGGCACTTCTTCAGCTTAAGTTTGGCTGTTCTTTCGTTTTAATAAATTTATTTTCCTATAAAAAAGGCTTATTCAGATTGAAGGGATGTGTAGCTTTTGGAAGTGTAACGCTTTTCATTTTCGGACTCCTTTAAATACGAGCATAGATACCCAAAATTACCAACACCAAAGGAATTGAGAGAAAATTTGGAAAGCATAGCCTTGTTAGCTTTTATTATCTCAGGCTCAACTGTCTCGACTATAATAACTATAATATATTGTACATTTAATAAGAAATTCTATTACGTGGATGAGGTGTGGTATTTTGAAAGTTGCCCTTGTCGACGACCCAAAGAATATGCTGTGACTATCCACAACAAACAAACCTACAGAACGGAAAAACACACGTTAGTCTTGCCCATATGAACAGCAAAAAAAGGAAAAAATATATACGAGTATTGATAACTATTTGAGATAATAGGGAGTCAGTTATATGACACAGGGTATGGAAATAATCGGTATATTTTTCTAATTTTACTTTTAGAATTCTTAAAAAATGGAGGAATATTTGATGAACACGGACAGGATGAAAGGTTTGAACATACAGGCAGGCCATAAAGGGAAACTGTCGATGGGTTCCCGTTGAAAGTACCAAAAAGCATTTTGTACATTCCAGCTGCTGCAGCATCTCCAAGTCTTTGAACCAGGACATCTATGCATACCTGCGACATAAATTTGGCCATTGATATATGAGCTCATTCCATGCACCATCTAGAAATGTCCAAGAAATATGTATAGGGTGTATAATAATGTTATAGCAGTGAAGCCATTGGCTCTCTAAATTGAAATAGCAGAAAATGGTTATTAGAGGAAAAACGAAACAGAAAATGGTCGTACTTTGGCTTTATACTTCTCATCCTCTGAAACAACGGTAAATAGAAGTTCTCTACCTGGCCTTGTCACAACATATGTAACAACCTGCAATGTTGTCACACATGATCACGAATCCACAAAAGTGTGCAAAAGTTAATTTAATCAACAGTTTACTATTTTATATCGTGAGTAGCAGGTGACGGTCATGAATTTCTCTCAAAGATGAATGCAGTATGGAGTATTGTTGAGAGAAAAGTAAGAAGTGCATATGCTGAAGAATTTAAGTTTTAACTACACAACGAACTCCATATTTCTATAATGAATGTAAGAATACAGAAACACAAATACCTAAATAGTTACTCTTTTTAATTACAGGAACCTACCATTTATCCACCGGTCAAGGAAACACTGTCTGGCAAAAGGCAGATTAATTAATTTCTGGACTGACATAGGGCTCACTGACTCTATTGCCAAGATGACGATTATCGATAGGAACTTACACAGTCAGCTTAAAGCAAAGGACTCAAATTTGATTTTACACAAATCATGGCAAACACCTTCCTTCATGCCACAAGACATTCAACATCAAATCAGCCAAGCTATTATTCCTATGGTTGATAAGCTCCTATTGGATTGAAGTTTACTAAAAATGGTCATTTATCTATCAAGGATGTTATCTACATATTCACTAGACTAAACCAATTGTGCCATAGGGAAACAGAATCACGAACAAAGACATTACTCCTTCCAAACCTTTATCCTTTGGAGACTTTTGCATCATGTTACGTAAGAATGATTTTTCTAGGAAACGTGGATTCAATGTGATATCTTTTTCTCCTCATTGCTATCATGCCTTTTGTAAAATAAAATAAAGAATGTTGTATTTCTTTTTTTCTTTATTAATAAATCTAAGAATGTTGCATATGATTGATACAAGTTGTTGAACTAACCTAGTTAGGTTTGCAAGTTGTATAGTAATGCTATATCCTTCTTTTCGTCTAACCAAAAAAAGGAACCTACCATCTGCATAATAACATACCTTTATAAAACATTCAGGTCCCATGCACCAGACTTGTTAAAAGAGAAACGTAGTTAATGAACTTTGATTTAGTTAAAACATTTGTCAATTAATCATATGCATTACTAATGGGAATGTATCCGGGCAGGACTTTTCTGAAGTGACAATAATATACCTTAATATATTTGGTCCTCATAGCAAATAGGAATGGAGGTAATAAGCAATGTCTCATAGTCCTCGATTAACTATCATAAACTCTAAATTGTGTTTCAACTAGACAGACAATATTTTATATCATACAATGAACCTACACAAATACTTAGTTTACTTGACACATTTCTAACACGATATAATGTTAATTAATGATTATATTAAAGAAGGAACCAATATTTGTTAAGTAGTAGAGAATAACCTTTCTCAATGTCTCACAAATGGCAACCACCACCCAATTTGGCCAGACAGCCAGAGTAACTAAATTTAAGAAGCCAACAATCGGTGTTGAGCATATAGCTATAGTCACCCCAGCAACAGTAAGAATGCGTCCCTGTACTAGTAAAGAAATATTTACATATTAGTAACATGAATCATTATACAAAAAATCAAAGAATAAAAATTATGACTGACCTTTTTTCATCATTATTGTTAATAATATTACCTCTTCAAAATGGTTACTTCAATTAATGGTCATAAAAAACTATTCTATTATTCATTGTTTATGCAAGTATAGAGATGGCAAAACAGACAGTCTAAACAAGCCCAACAAGTAAATAGAAAAGAATGTGATGGACCAGCCCAGTTCATATTCCAAAGGAGTTGTAATGTTATGCCTAGTCCAACCCCCATGTCTAGACCATTTTGGTGTGCTACTCCTTCATTCCTATAAAATAGCAAATACTGAGCACAACTTCCCACAAGAAAACGCGGAGCCCAACAAAATTATGGGCCAAAAGAGCCATTGGTCCATGAGACACCTAAGGCATGAAGGGTGTATGAGCCTAAAAGGAAGAAGGGAAATCCTAAAGCTGAGGTGCCATGAGTAGTGGAGAGGTTGTTAGTGAGAAATTTGTTTTTTATCATTTAGACTCATGAGGAAGAGGGGTATGGGAGTTCTGTTATTTTCTGATATTCTGTTAGAGGAGCTATGCTATGGGCACTTGGAGGCTTCCTCCTCTTGTAGCCTTTTTATTGAAAATGATACATAATTCTCCAGTTGCTTAATATTTTTTGCTTCTACATTTACCACTATAATATTGATCTGTAACAGAAAATTGTACAAACCTGTATCTCTTCACATTTTCATATATGTAATTTGGAGATAATGACAAGTGAACTTTTTCTAAATGTGTTCACTGAATCTGTCATGACCTCATTACTTGTATTTTGATTGTTCCAGTTTTTTTCAAACAATTTATTGTGGAAATGGAAGCTTCTAGCACTGCACTAGGCACTAAGCTAATACAGAAGAAACGACCTATTACTTTTTGGAGCAAGAAACCTCCTATTATATACGTGTATTAGAGAAAGAACGAGAAAATAAATGTGTAATTGATTGTTTATACAATTATCAATTAGTTGGAGCTGAGACTCTTGTCAGAAGAAATTTGTTAGATAGTGAGGCAAAAGAAAATAGTTTTGGATTTGGGAGGGTCCAAGTTCCTCAAACTACCTGGTAGTAATCAGTTGAGAACATTATCGAGTGTGAGGTGCACTTTCACATCAATAAATGAATTCTTGTTTTCTGATTCCCTGTTTTGATCCCAGTGCTATCACATTATTTCTCTTTGACCAACGTGTACATCAACTCAAATGGTACCACAGATCCCCACCAAAAATTGGTGACTGGGATGCTTAGCATAAAAAACTCAATTGAAAAGAACCAAGGTTGGTGTGATCACTGCAAGAAAAACTAGGACATACTAAGGAGGCATGTTGGATGCTTCACGCAAAACCATCAGATCTTAAACTACTTTACAAGGATATCATGCGCTCATACAACTATTATTGAAAACAGATCATAAAATGCAGCTGAATCCAATCTATTTAGCCGAGATGCAGTTTTTTCAAAAATTGCTTAAAAAGGGTCTTCAAAATACCAGTACACACTCTTCCACTACTACACTTGCTCAAAAAGGTGATCCTTCTGCTGGTTTTCATGTCAACCACCAGAAACCCAAGCTCTTGGATTGTTGATTTTGGAGCCTTGGATCACATGGTTGAAGATATTAATGTATTTAGAAAATACACCCATTGCCACGCTAATTTTACTGTATATAGCAGATAGAACCACTTCTAAAGTGGTTGCTAAAGGTTTTGTGATTATTTCTGACATCACTCTTGAATCAGTTTTTATGTCCCTAAATTGGTCTGCAACTTACTGTCCAGCAGTAAATTACCTGAAATTAAGTGCATAACTAAATTTCTTCCACACGTGTGAATTTCAGGATCATGAAGTAGGAAGATTGGCAATGCTAAGGAATGTTCAGGGCTCTACCTTTTCAGGGTAGAAGATCGAAACAAAAACATCAATACTGCCCATGTGTAGTCACTTGATCCATGGATATAGAAATACCAATCTCCCCTGCAACCGTAAAGAGAATTCTAAGCCTTCAATATTCTTGAGGTAAATCAAGAATCTGGGCACACACTTGAGCATGGGTGTTCTTTGCTTTCTTGGGTTGAAGTCACTTCTCCATAAAGACAATCTTAGGAAACGGGATGTAGATACTAAGAGACAACCACAAGAGTTTTCCTCATCTTTTTTACAAGTGAGGACATTCCACAATTATTGCAGCAGGTTGCACTTTCATTCCAAAAGGGCTTATCTACGAGCTTTTTTTTTTTTGCAATTCATGCATCTACCTCTCATGTTAACAGAAAAAGAATATTTGTGAAATAAATGCTGTTGGCAACAATTTTTTAAATGAAAATTATTACATAGACGGCAACTTTTTAAAACTTTAAAAAAACCTAAATCTAAAATCTCATTTTGGATTTTTACAGTTTTGAAACTTAAAACTAAAAGCCACTTAGATTGGCCTTAATTACCTCATGAACCAGACTACATACAACTTTCATCAATAGTTCTATAATTTACTGTTTTTTTTTTATAAAATTCATGCAAGGCATAACTGGTTAGACTGGCACCTCAAAGCTCAGCAATCATTTTCCATCACAAAAAACAATCTATTAAAAAGAAAATTAAAAGAAAAATAAAAACATGGGAGACCAAACCAAACCCATGTACAAAACTTACAAACAAACTTCCTTACAAAGCATTAAAAAAACGAAAATAAAGGAGTTGATACCTTTACCAAAAAAAAAAATCTAGACTAATACTGCAGGAAGAGAATCAAACCACTGAAATTCTAGTCTAACCCAAAATTTGCAAGCTTATCAGCACAATGATTACCTTCATGAAAAATGTGAGTTATCTTCCACTTCATAACATCACAATTCTTCATGGATTTCCTCCATCTACCCCTCAGAGACCACGGGACAATTTGAGGAGAAGAGAAAGCTAGGCATACCAACGAAGACTCGCACTCAAATCAGACATGCCTATAACCACCAGCCCAAGAAGATTCAGTGGCCAATATAACCCCCATAAGCTCAGCATTTAATGATAGTCATTGTACAATGGTTTGAATTTTGATGTTTGTCAGTGATAGAAAAGGGAATAATAAGAGGGTGTGGAAAGTTTATTGAAGAAGGAAATTTAAAAATTAATTAGGTGTTTGCTGTTAACAGCTGTTGTGGGTAGGGGACTGAGACTTTCTTTTAGGAAGGAAGTCTTTATATTCTTTTCTTATGTGGTAGATCAGGAGTGAGGATAGTAGTTTTGTGACAGGAAATGCACTGTGAAGGGAAGTATTTTCCTTCATAAACCTGTATTAGGTAGTTTACTGAGAATTGATAGTTTTGAGGGACAGTCCCTACAATTTCTCTTCTGAGTTTTACCTTCTTTGTGGAGGCTCTTAACAGCCAGGGTTTTTCCCCTACAGCAATTTGTGATACCTGAGTTGGATCTCCTGGTTATAGAAGGTCAACCTCTATATAATGTGTTCTTACACATAGAAAAGCAAAAAGCATATCATAGTTGCTAGATCAAGTACTAAAGCGGAATATTGAATTACGGCTCTCACGTTTTAACTCTTATTGTTAGAAAAAAATCTTCAAAAAGGGCCAATGTGAGAACACATGTCATTTCATCCCAGAAAATCTGAATCTAGCTTTTGTGAACTTCAATGATCAACTAACTTATCTCCCCTCATGAATGTCTTTCTGAGCTCTAAGAATTACCTATGTATAAAGTTGGGTGTTTGTGCCATGCTGAGGGTAATTTTAGAAAAACAAAATCGGAAATCTGTACTTAGTCTCCTAGCATTGTCAAATTTTATAATTAGAAACAAGTTTGAAATCAACTCCAAAAGAAAGATGAATATATACCATGAGGAAAAAGTTATTTCAGGAAGAGCTTACCGTCAAGGACAGCTGTCCACCAAGAATAAAAACAGCAATAAAGCTATTTATCTGGGCAAACAACCTTCTTCTTCCTACAGAGCTGGTAACTGTGGTGGCAATCACACTCACTTTCTGCAATAACAGACTCTAAGCTTCAGAGGAAATTTACAGACCTATGGGTGCTTGAAAATCCAACTTAAATCAAACAGAAACATATATAGCTTCGGAAATCAATCATCAAAAATACATATTGTGTTCAAATAGTATTAATTAAATTGTCTGTATGGGTTGCACTTATGTATTCATTAATAGCTTGCTTGCAATAAATTAAAGGGGTTGTTATAATTATAAAAATAAGTTGGCAGATCCTATATATATGCATTATTAGAAATGTTTCTATTTATTTCCATATCATATCTTTATTATTAGAGGATATCAAATCTCCACTGATTTTTCTCTCTCAGCGTAAATGAAGCTTCTATATTGTCTCAGAATCCTTCAGTTCAATGTCTATCTCTTTCCTATAGCTTAACATGGAATCTGAAGCCTTCTTCTAAATCATGTTGGCCTGATACACCCATTGTCTCTGAAGGACCTTTTTTTTTTTTTTTTTTTCAGTGAACCTTTCTCTCAAGTTTGCATGAACTATACCGGCACTTCCTCGGATGAACTTTCTAGTAGTAAACACCATTTTCACAAGGTAGGGGTCATGCTCTGTCACTCTATTCAATCATCTAAACACCGATGCCAACCACCCATCCATGCGCCCTCATGTATGACTTCTCTCTCGTTCCAGTTGCGACTCTGCAGCACATGGTTCGGCAATTGACAACTGACCAACCATTGTCCAAGTCCCCTCCTCAGCACGCTCCCGCCCCTGTAGTGGTTGCTCCATTGGAGTCTGTTTGGTGGTCCGATCTATTTTTCCCTCTTAAATTATTTTATTTTGTTTTTCCAAAATTTCAAGAGAAAAAGGTGCCTTCCAACACCGCATCAACCTCCAAACGAAATTCTCCAATCTTTCTTAACTATATTCTTAGTATTCAAAGATGGACAAAGTTTAACTATTCCACTTGGGCTTCCAAGAGCAAGTTATGATTAAGTGGGTCAGGCTACAAATCTCATCTCACTACAATTCTTGAATTCATTCCTACAGACCAATGTGAACAATGGATAAAGATGGATGTTCAAATATGTAGTGTTATTAAATCCACTGTTCACACCTCACTCAAACCTATTTTTTGTCCCCATGAATACATTCATAAAGAACAATGTGAACAATGGATAAAGATTGATGTTCAACTATGTAGTGTTATGATCCACTATTCACACCTCACTCAAGTTTAATTCCAGTTTTTTTATTGCCATTAGTTTTCAATTCTTTTATTTATAGTTTTCATTCAGTTCTATGAATCATTTCCACTTAATTTCATTTTCAATCTTTAGTTTTTCTCATGCTCTGTTTTTCAGTTTCTTTAGTGTTCATCGTTTTTGCGAATTCATTTCTTCTCCCAATTTTAATTTGTTAAGGAGATTATGAAGCAAGGGAACTATACACGAGATGCATCTTTGGGGATTTGACCTAGTTTAGTCTATACTACTAGGAGGAACTTAATTTTATTTTGAAAACCAGACGCAATTAAAAGTTTATCACTAGACGTGAGAAAGGAAGCAGCGGGTGCATCGTCAAGTGGGTTGGGCTGGAAGAAAGGGAAAAACAGCAATATGTTACAGGTGTGTGAAACGCACACCAGGAAGAAGTCGCGAGTGTGGGTGCATGAGGTGGCAGAACTGCACGGATGAGGGTAGTTCTTGTAGCACGGTCACCGAAGGAAAAGAGTGCTTGGTGACAAAAGGAAAAGGCACGCAATGGCCGTAGGTACTGTTCACCCGAGAGAAAATGGGGTCTTCTGTGGGTTGCAGATATTGCTCACCCGGAGAGGGAAAGAAAGGGATCGAAGAAACCTTAAAACTAATGATACCATAAAAGAAAGAGTTATCTGAATGTTGTGTCCAATGCAGACCACATGGTATGTATTTATACTGATTTACAGAATCAAATACAATAAATTCTTTCCTAATAATCAGGGATCAGTGATCCTAATTTCCTAGAATATGTAACAGGTAGTGATTAACAAATCTATAACAGTTAATGACTATATAGATTCTTGATGATTTAATTGAGTGACATTGCTTTTGAAACTTTATTAAAGGCTTAAATATGTTTTCAATACTCCAAATTAGGGTCACTATTTTTTTGGATCCTTCAATTAAAAATTTTAATGTTTTAGTCCTCCGATTTCACAAGCATCACTTCTTAGATTCAGCTTTACTCTGCTTGCTATGTCTTTCAGGAAATTTGTCAAAAAGGAAATATGTTAGTAGAATTTTGGTAAGCAATAGAGTTTTGTATATATGCAAGAGGAGTGTTAGCAAAACTCTCTAACACTCTACCATTGGTTCAAATTTATAAAGAACTACAAAATTATTAATGAAACTCATTCAATACGTGGGATTCAACATAATTGGGATTTTCAATAAATTCAATCAATAGTAGTGTATCGATAGCATTACTCATTTATACAATTCCCCACATGTTCTAATCATTCAAGTAAACTTGAAATACAAATGATAAAAACTAAAGAATTTATAGCAGGACAGAAGATTACCTAACCTGAAAATAGAAGAATGAAGAGACAACTGCACTCAGCCAGATGAATAATGATACATGTATCAGGTAGGTTGACGACAATATAAGCCAGAGTCCTTCAAATATGGGCCAAATTGGAGGCTTCCCTGAAGTAGATGACTTTGGAGAACCTCTTGGAGTATGTTCCATCTTCTGAATCTCATCAGTCTTGTTTTCATGATTGGAATCAGATTTTCTAGATTCAAAGTAAATAAATAAGTATGATTGTATCCCTCGTGATGCAATGGATTATATAAACATTAAATTACCCATTTAACTCAAACAAATAGTTTAATAAGATGCACATGATTCCCTCATATTTATCAGAAGTGTGTTTGTTTTTGACATTTGTCTCAATCTATCCATGTTTTTAAGAAATATTTACTTTATATTTTTTATTTTTTACAGAACTAAAAATAGTGAAATCATGGGACTTTAGGTCTAGAGGAAAAAGATGCAGTGGATTCAGAAATTGGACGAAGAACAGAAAAATCTTATTGAGGATCCCTAATTCCAGACCAGTCACGATATGGGTACAGCACCAGATTAGGGTAGAATAAGAGGGATGACTGATTTGGATATTCTGAGAGATCCAGAAACTCTAGCAATTGTCCACTACAAAAACGTGAGAAGCTACTCTCCTTTCACTTATTTATTTCCTCTAACAGGGTCACTAAACTAACAGGTTTTGACAACTAACCGACTTGGGGGTCAGTTGGGTTTGTCAATATTTCAGAAAAAAAAAAAGAATACAGTCTAAATACTTAAAAGTTGATATTAATCATAGATTTCATAATTTTTGAGAGAAAACTCCATAATTTGTCTTATTGATTCTGGGAAGTTTAGCGTTAAGCTCTATACTAGAAGTGTCAACACTATTTATAAAGTACTTGAATGAGAGAATAAAGAAATATAGTATTAATTACAATCATGCTAATTACATTCTCAACTCCACTATTGGTAACAATCACTTTCTCTTAAAAACTTAAATGAAGTATGATGGAATGAATGCGAAGATTCTAAAGATATTTTTTCCCAATTACTGATATTAGGATATTTTTAGTGAAGTCCCTTAGTGAAGATGTATGCTATCTGGAGTCCTATAGGGAGATAGGTTGTAACCACTACAACTTTGTTAAGATTATCTATGATGAAGTATTTGTTAATATTAATATGCTTGATCCTATCATATTTTATTGTATTATGAGCAATGCACATGACTGACTTGTTATCACAGTACAACAACTGCAAATGGATGTCAAATCTTATTTTAAGGTCATCTAATATGATGTTCATCCAAATTCCTTTACAAACACTTTGAGTAGGAGCATGAAATTCAGCTTGTGCACTTCAACAAGATATCCTACCCTATTTTTTTGCTTCTCCAGGGCCCCATACTTTCTACCAATATACAATACAAAGGTAGATTTTTTGTTAGTAACAAAATTTACATAGTCTGTATTAGTATATATCTTCAATATCAAACTATCTCCTTTCTTGAAAAGTGCCCATTTCCTCAGCTTGACTTTCAATACTAAAAAAGAAATTTCAACTGTTTGCATGTGCCTTTCTCTAGAATCATGCATAAATTGGCATAGCACACTAACTGTATAGGCCATGTCTGGAGTCGTGTGTGATAAATAAATGTTTTCCTACCAATCTTTAACATTGGGTCTTTTCTACAAGAGAACCCTCTTTACTTCTAGTTCTATGATTTTGTTCAATAGCTTATTTATTAAGTTAAAGAAAAAATCATATCAACTACTCCACCTATGATAAGGAATTACATTTCAAAATTGGCAACACTATCTTTTTCCCAAAGAATTTTTTATCCATAGTAATCATGAATCTTTGAAACATTTGAAAGGATGTCAAGGCAAGCTTAACAAAAGGCATGCTAAGTGGGTGGAAGACATAGAATAATTTCCTTATGTGATTAAACACACGCAAGGACAAATTAACATTGTTGGTGATGCTTTCTCTAGAAGACACCTAGTTTACAACTTTTGAAACTTAACTTTTAGGCTTTGATCATATAAAGGAGTTGTATTCTAAAGATGATAACTTTGCTTTAATTTTTTAAAAGTGATCCAAAGGATCCCACCAAGGCTTTCTCATACAAGATGCCTTTCTCTTTAGAGATAAATGCCTTTGTGTGCATCAAGGATCCATAAGAGGACTTTTCATAAAGAAAGTTCATAGGGGTGGTCTAATGGGACATTTTGGAGTTACAAAAACTTTAGATATTTTGAAAGAACTCTTTTATTGGCCACATCTTCAAAGAAATGTTTCAAAGTTTTGTGAACAATACGATATTTTCCAGGTCAAATCTAAAGTTTTACCTCATGGTTTGTATACCCCTCTACTAATTCCAACCAGATATTTCAATGGATTTTGTATTTTATTTGCCAAGGTAAAGGAATGAACATGATTCTATTTGTGGTTGTGGACAGATTTTCAAAAATGACTTATTTTATATCATACCACAACATAGATGATGCTCATTTTATTGCTAATGTATTCTTTCAAGAAGTAGTCATATTAAATGGACTTCATAGAAACATTGTATCTCGTAGAAATTTGTAGGAGTTAGTTAGGAGAAGGTTGTGATTTAGAAATGTGATAGGAAAGTAGAACTCCCAAATGTTCGCACATGAAACAGAAATTCTCTGCTACAACCTACAATCATTGCTTTGTATCTTCATCTCTAAGGGATCCCATCATGGTACTCTGTTTTTTTTCCTATATTCAGATTCAGTTCTATTAACACGGCATCTTAAATAACCTTCGAGAAAGCTACTGTTCATTTGCACATAAAAATTGAAAGGTGAGTAGGCAAGAGGCCAGGACATGTATCAACTTCTTCCACAGATATAATATAAATGCTGATAACTAAAATACTGTGTCAGCAAAAAATTCATCTGCAGGGAGAATCAAATAAAAGCACCCCAAGTAATACACAAGTAAAACTAGAAGCAACTCCTTTTTGCATTGATATTAACTACTTTGAATTAAAAATAAAGGAATAATATGCAGAAATATACAGAGAAGTTGTCTTTGAATATTATGTTACTGTTGCAGATCACTCGTTCTCTCCAACAAACCAGAATTTTGCCACCAAAATATACCACAAATGAACGAAACAGAAATATTGTGATTGACAAATACAATCAGACTATACTGTTCACAGACCTGTAACCAGATTTAAGGGACTAGTCGAAAACAAATTTCTAGTTTTAGATGCTCTGTATATTTAAAGGTTAACACATTCCTCCTGAATTAAAATGGCATATGCCATCCAAAACTTATATGTTTCCACTCATATATACTACAAAGAAAAGAATACGTGGAATGACCTAATGGGAGACAATTTTTCTTCTGCTTCTGCATGAGATGTACTACAATTTATCCCTCTTGATGTCTGCGCTGCAAGTTCCATCAGTAATGCAGCAAACAAAAGCAAGACTGCAAAAGATATGATTGTACTTTATGACAATAAAACTAAATGAGAAAAGACTGTTTAGGGCAAATGCAAACTTACATGGGCCAACAAAAGCCATCCCAATGGCAAACAAGGACCCAAAAAGTTGTCCAAGGGTCGCACCAGCACCAATAAACCCGAATAATCTTGAACCTGACTGAACCCAGAGTATGTTAAGTAGGCCCTAAATAATCCAAACAAAAACAAAAAATGATATAGCGGCGAACAAACCTCACTGTCCATCACATCAATTACCCTTGCCCAAGTTGAAGAAATTGTAATTAGATTAAGCAAAGCAACCTACACAAAATAACATAAACTAGTGTGAAAAATGTCATTTGAAACAAGCTAACAGCAGAATGAAATAAAATTAGAAGTTAAATTCTAAATATGGAAAATAAAATCATCAACCATACCCAAAGAAACAATCCTATCCGAACAGATATATAGAACCATCCATGGTTATCCCAACCAAACGAAGATGTAAGACTGCCTTGGTCACCAATTTTCCTTTCTTCCTTTGAGGGATTGGTCAAGGGCATGGACCCCTAGCAACATAAACCCAATTTAAGACAATCAAAAGCAAATATTCCGAACTTAACCAGTAATATAGACTGCAGCAAACAACTTCAAGTTATGCTATTGTCTTACTGTCAAATTGGACTTTGAATATCCAGCTGATGAGGAGTGCCATAGAATAAAGAACAAAATGAGGGATACACTAAAGAACCTGTGTATTAAAAATAAAGCCTGGAATTTCAAGAAGCACCATTACAGATTATATTCATGGGAACATAAAATAAGAACTGTCTATCATCATAAAAATTCAATTCCCATGACCAGAAAAACTAAATATGAATGCATGTCACCATAATAGTAATGTTATTATCTTATTTAGTAGAACTAGAACTTGTAATAATGATTCAAAAACCAGTTCATCCAACATATTCTGTGATTTTAAGAGGAAATTACAGTGCCACATAATAAAAGTATACCACCCGCAATGCTCTTGCAAGCCAAGATTGTTAATGGCAGATACCACTTTGTCAGGCCAATATCTTAAAGGACAAAATAAACTATTAAAAAATTAAATGGAAATAAATGGATCGTGTGTTTTAATCCAGTGTTGGAAAGGTTTCTTAATTGTGGTAACCCATTTCTGCTTTAATTGAGGCCTACAGAGTTGATTACCAATCTCTCATATAGGGCTACCAACAGAGGAACTAATTAGAAAGGCTATTTCCAGTGTATGTACTTTGTCTTGTAGATTGTAAAAGAAAAGCAGCTGTGTTATATCTATGAAGCAATGGAGAAGACCAAGGAAACAATTATAAAGCTTTTCAATACAATGAAAGTATATACAAGGATGTATTTACAATCACTGATAATAGATGGACCCGCCAACTTCATTATCCATTGCATGAGGCTATTCACTTTGAACTCGGAGTTCTTTTATTCCAACCCAAAATTGGAATACGATTTGAAGGTTATCAATGGGTTATATGCTCACATCAAGAGGTTGGTACCAAGTAAAGATGTGCATGAAAATAATTTAATTTAGACCTTTATAAAAGTGAAATTGGACTCTTTGGTGATGACTTTGTCAAATAATCAAGGAAGATCACAGCTCTTGGTGAGACACTTAAACACTTTCGTATAAGCTATTCTAAGTGTTCTAAATTGCTTCTAAGTTATAATGTTTAAATTTCAAGTTACTTTCTTGGTTTTTATAACTCAATCGTGGAAAAAATATGGTCACTCAAGTCCAAACTTGCAAAAGCTAGCAATCAAGATTTTAAACTTGACATGTAGCTCTTCAGAATGTGAACACAATCAGAGTGTATTTGAGCAAGTAATAATTATTTCCCATGGCTTATTTCATTATTATTCTTTTGTAGAAAGTAGGAAGAAACTAATTAAAATTTTACTTGTTCATAATGTAGATTCATTTAAAAAGAGAATTAGGCTAGACCATAAAAATTGCACTATTTGGTTTACCTAATGTATAACCAACAACTTGCTCAAAGATACAATATTAGGAATGAAATATATCTTATTGCACTCAATAACATTGATGAGTGGTTAGAGGGACAAGTGGATGATAATAATAATGAAGATGGGGAAATGAGGTGTTGTTGGGTTCTTTCAAGGGGAGGTACTCCGGGTTGATTCGGGACATACTAGTTATGAATAAACTCATGACACTACCTTCAGCACAAAACCTTAAAGCAATAAGTTTGTAGGTCATTTCTCCTTGGATGTTGCTATTCTTGCCTATTTTTTACCTAAATGCGAGACTCCAACTCACACTTGACTCCAACAATCTCCTCTTCAAGTATGAGTTTCTTCCACATTGGTAAATTTCCCTTTAAGCAGAATCATTTTTCACCCAATCAAAGTCCTTCACAGCCTTATCGATATTCCAGTACAAGATCCATTCTCAACAAATAATGATATAGTGAAGGTCATGCCTGATCCTTTGCTTTATTTGCTAGACTTGCTATTATTATTAATTACATGGTTGTCTTTCATTATTTTTGCATTACAATTACATTTGTGTATTTTTTTTATTTATTTATCTATCTTTATCTATATCCATATCTATATATACATATATATATATATATAGAGAGAGAGAGAGAGAGATCAATATAGATATACATATATTGTATTTCTTTTTTGGCCGCAATTGTTCCACCATGATCCATTATGGCTTTCAGTATATTTTTGTAAAGGATTTTTGGGTTGCCAATATTTTCTGTTATCTTATATGGATAACACTTTATACTATGCACATGAATGAAAGAAGAAAAAGAATATTGATCCTTGACAAATCTTCTAATTTTCTTCTTATTTGATGGAATATCTCCTACTGCAAAGGTGCCTTCTTCTACCGTACCACTCATAGACTGGAGATAAGACCTAAGTAGTGCTTCCAAAGCTTGGCATTACCTAAACCATACAAGCCACTTTCAGGGGTTTGAGTTAGACTCCAAGCTCAACATCTAAGATCCAACAGCTCACAGTCAGTCCTTTTAGATGAGATATTTAGTAAAATGTTATTACACATTTGAAAATAGGCTACTTGTTCATTGCCCTCGGCATCAAAGTTCAGGACTCAGTTGCTTGTCCAATGCACTATCAAAGGTGCAGCCTTTATAGTTCTTGCTGATTATATTCAGCAAAGCTACATCCATATTCCGGTTCTACTAGTTCACCTCTTGATTGCCTTACAAGTTCTTTTGATTGTATTTGGCTGAATGGTTAAAAGTGTATAATGTAGTCTATGATTATTGGTATATCGTGTGGAACAGTTACTCATTGTAGATGATTGTGTTGTACTACCATGGATTAGTGCTCAACCTTATGAACTTATGACTCGGTCATTTATGTATGATTTTAACATATATTATTATCATACTTTTGTGTTCCGATCTTTTTTAGTATGAAGATGCAGTATGGACATTGTGTCTAGCAATAGCATGCATGATTGTGTAGCCATTTATAAGTCTAATGGCATTTAGTCATTTGTTAAAGATTGGGGCTGCTAAATGAATTATCAAAACTAAAATCCGCACTAGAATGCTAAAGGAGAATAATGAATTCTTAAAGATATAATTTACCTTGGCTTTGGAAAGGTTAGGCAGAGAGAATATGAGAGAAGAAAAGGGCGCAGCAATTAGGGTGAGCACCAGGGACCCCACGAATAGACCCGGCAGATTTGATAACCCCAATGAGATGGCACCCTCGTCCCGCAACGGAAGAACCACGAAATACGCACTCAAAATCTGCAACAAATGCCCCAAAAAAGGGAATAACTAGTTAAAAGAAAAAGAAACTGAAGGGGAAGGGAAAAATCGAAAGTGGTTGCCTTGAGCAGAGAAACTCACGAAGAAGAAGCAGAAGAAGGAATGGAGCAAAGCAGAGGTCTCGTGCGGGTGAACCGTAACGAAAACGGAGACGAGGGCATCAAGCGTGGACCTTGCCATCGCGTTAGCGTTTTGAATTTTGGAGCAGAATGATGGAGATTCGAGAAAGACCAAGCATTGCGAGCAAACCCCAGGTCAAACTCTTGAATCTGATTACACGTGGCTTACAAAATGTTCGATGATGTTTCTTACGCTGATTGGCTAGGGTCGGGCGGGTTCGTGGAAGACTATTTTCGAATCGTTACAATGGAAGCATCCAAAACAAGGGATTTTTTAAAATTTGGTTGTTTTGGATAAAAAAAGAAAAGAAAAAAATCGTTTGCCGACTCGATAAAAATTAATCTCATTTGTCAATCGTGGACAAATTCTTCCTCCACCCCCGTACCTTCTTCTTGCATTTCCATATAATTTTTTTATTTCATAACTGTCCTTTATGAAATTACATAAATACCTCTATTTTAATAAAATTCTTCCCCTTTCCAATTGGATGACCAGGCCATCCGGTTTAATTTTTTGAAAATGAGAACCGGATGCACCCCCATTCGGTTCACAATTTCAAAAAACTGTAAACTGGATGGCCTGGTCATCCGGTTGTCAAAATAGACAACCGGATGACCAGGCGATCCAGTTTACAGTTTTTTGAAATTGTGAACCGGATGGGGGTGCATCCGGTTCTCATTTAAAAAAAAATACAAACCGTCCGGTTAAGAGAACCTTCGTCCAGTTTAGGTAAGCCATTCGCGACTTCCGTTCCTTCGTTATTCAAAATCTTTCAATTAATCCTTCATAGAAGCATTAGGTAACCAATTTGTGATGTTTATTAGCAATTAGTAGGTGATATTGATTATTAGAGTAGTTGATTTGGG
>Ga0123340_1000880_pt1 | contig 22936 bp, 25 predicted proteins | sample SirMexnodulemix_FD_89961 | JGI IMG/M metagenome (GOLD analysis project Ga0123340, IMG submission 89961) | Root nodule microbial communities of legume samples collected from Mexico - Siratro Mexico nodule mix | ecosystem: Host-associated > Plants > Roots > Nodule | place: Mexico: Nepantla...
TATATATTATATATATATATATTATTTAATTGATCTGCAGCAGATTGTTTTTGATGAATATAGAGAGAGAGGTCTACACGCTCCCGCAAGATGGAGGAAGGAGACCGAACACCAATCTTGTCTAGAAGAAATGCATGGTGAGAGTGAGATAGAGGCTTGGTAAGTAGATCAACTAGTGGATGACTTGTTGGCACATGAGACACTTGAAGTTCCTTAGAAGCAACCAAGTTGCGAACAAAATGATAGTTAATGGCAAGATGTTTCATGCGAGTGTAGAACATAGGATGGGTACAAAGGTAGGTAGCTCCAATATTATTAGAAAACAATTGTGGCGTCTTGATGATTGGATGCCCAGGCTCCTTTAACAGTTTTGGTAACCATAATAGTTCAGTGGTGGTGGTCACTATAGTTCGATATTCAGCCTCCATTGAAGATTTAGCAACAGTGGGTTGCTTCTTAGAGGACCAAGAGATGGCATTGGGTCCTTTATAAATAAGATAGGCATTAGTAGATTTGCGATCGTGAGTATCCCTCGCCCAATCAGAATCACAAAATGCTGGGTGGGAGAGATCTATGCGAGAGAGGTGAAGACCATGGTTAAGTGTGTCCTTGAGATAGCGGAGTAGACTCTTTCCAACTTTCATGTGAATTTCAATGGGAGCTTGCATGTATTGTGATAGTTTATTCACTATGAAAGAAACATTTGGGCGGGTGAGATACAAATATTGTAGGGAACCAATAATATGATGGAACTCCCGGATATCACATGAGGGAACATTAGACGTTGGAGTCAAATCACATGAAGTAGAAAGAGGGGTAGAGACAGGCTTTGCATCTTGCATGTTGGTAGAAATCAATAACTCACGTACATAGTGTTGTTGTGAAAGAAACAAATTGTGAGATGTAGGGAGAATTTCCATACCAAGGAAATGATGAGGAGGCTCGAGATCCTTTAAAGAGAACTTTAATGCAAGGGCAGTCTTGAATGCATTTAGAAATGAGTCGTTATTGTCCGTGAGTAGTAGATCATTTACATAAACAAGAAAATATGGAATAACACCATCCCGATTGTATATAAATAAAGAAGTGTCAGATCAGGAATTAAGAAATCCATATGTAATAAGAAAATCCTTTAGAGTATTATACCAAGCACGAGGTGCTTGTTTGAGACCGTACAACGCTTTGTGAAGCATGCATACATAATGTAGAAAGTGAGAATTGACAAAACCTAGTGGTTGAGACATGTAAATATCCTCCGAGAGACTACCATGAAGAAATGCATTATTAACATCCATTTGACATAAAAGCCAACCGTTAGAGAGAGCAATGCATAGAACCAACTTGACAGTCTGAGGCTTAATGACTGGACTATAGCTTTAAGTATAGTCAATACCAGGATGTTGATGAAACCCTTTGGCAATAAGACTAGCTTTATATCGAATTATAGAGCCATCGGGATCCCGCTTTAGACGAAAAACTCACTTATTACCAATAATGTTGAACTGTGGTTGCTTAGGGACAAGGGACCATGTAGCATTGGCAAGTAATGCATTAAATTCTTCCAACATTGCTTGCCTCCACTCAGAATGTTTCAAAGCTTGGGAAAGACAAGAAGGTTTAATTTGGTTGGGTAGAGGAAATTTAGTGGTTCGGTGAAGTTGTTTGGGTTTAAAGATGTCATTTTTAGATCTTGTAACCATTGGGTGGGACGGTTGTTTTGGTACAGACGAGCATGAGGATGAGTCTACTACATGCGTGGAAGGAGATGAACCCAAAGTGTACAAGATATCATGATTGGATGGAAGAGAGGATTCAATGGAATTTGGTAATACATGAGGAGTGGAAGAGGTAGGTGGTGATGTTGGCATGGATATAGGTGAAGATAAGTTTTGAGATGTGGTAGGTAAAGAGGAGACACTAGAGGTGAAATTTGAATTTTGAGATATAGATGTTGGAATGATTTGTATGTGGTTTGAGGGTGTGGTGCCAGATGGTTGCATGCATGTAGGGGTGGATTTTGGAGAAAGAGAAGACGTGGTTGTAAGTGTAGAAGAATAAGGAAAAACATTTTCTACAAAGTGCAAGTGTCTTGAGGTATATAATTTTTCAGTTTTAAAATTGTAACATGAATAAGCACTTTGAGATGAAATGTAACCTAGGAATATGCATTGTTAGGATTTTGGGAGAAGTTTGTTATGAACGTACTCGGCCAACCAAGAAAAACATATACATCCGAAGGTATGTAACTTAATTTGGTGGGGAGTGGAATAAATACTTAAGAGGTGACTTCATATTTAAAACAGGTGTGGGCATGCGATTTATAAGATAGGTTGTAGTTTCAAAAGCATAAGACCAAAATGAGATGGGTAAAGAAGCATGGTGGAGAAGACAACGAGCAATTTCAACCAAGTGGCGGTGTTTTCTTTCAGACAACCCATTGTGTTTTGGGGGTATAAGGGAGAGTTGTTAAGTGTGTTATTCTGTGAGTTTGAAAGAAAGACCTCAACTTAATATATTTACCACCATTGTTTGAGTAAAATGTTTTAATTTTTGTATTTAATTGATTTTCAACAAGAGATTTGAAAATTGGACAAATATGAGAAACATTAGATTTATGTTTAATCGGATAAAGCCACACATATTTTGAAAAGTGATCAATAAAAATGGCATAATAAAAATGACCATTTATTGAAGAAGAAGGTGCAGGACCCCATACATTTGAATAAATCAATTATAAGGCTTGACTACTAGACAAAGTCGACCTAGAAAGGGGAATTTGTGACTTTTATTGCTAAACAATTTGAACACTGAATACGTGATGAATAAAATGGAATGACATTGGCCTTAAGTGCATGATGAAGAATGCGAGAAGCGAGATGTCCTAAGCGACTGTGCCAGGTGGAGAGGGAGGTAGGACAGTGGATATAATGGGATTGAGGATGAGAAAGTAGGCAAGAAAGCTCGTACACATTGTTTTTATTCTTTCCGTGTAGGAGGATCACCCCCGTTCTAAAATCCTTAACCTGAAAATGTCATGGGAAAAATTCAATGGATACAAAGTTACTTTAAAATAATTTGGAAACTGAAAGAAGATTTTGAGATATGTTAGTGATAGAAGCCGTATCCGGTCAAATAAATGCAGTTAAATGTAGTACTAGGAAGTGACTCCTAGGTCGTCTCCCAAGGACCTACTTTTCTGTAAAAGGATTAAACACATAGAGAGGGGCGGGGGATTTGTGAAATAGTTAAATGTAATAAAATAAAAAACCAATAACCGAATTAGATTTCCTTAACCGAATTAGATTACCCTCTTGATTAGATTGCAGTTCGCTTATCACAGGATACAAAAATTCATGCTAAACTTATTGAACCCTAATTCCAACCCAAATTAATTAACTGAGTGAGAATTAACACAAGTTTTCCTTATGCAAATTAAGCATTCAAATACATCATTCATTCTATCCCAACAACTCGTGACTCACTCTATTAAGCATGAACAGAGACACGAATTTCATATTAACCGAAACATTAAACATGAACCAGTTGATGGAAGAGGGATCAGGCAAGGTCCAGTCACCAGTGCTATGCTCAGACATCTTGAAGCCAATGAAGAGTTAGAGGCACCTGTGTAGATCAAAATGCTGACTATTCTGAGCTTTGATGATCTTTGTAAAAATTGTAAACATTAGATTAGGAAAATTTGATTTTTGTAAATAACCCTAGGTGTGTTAGGGTTTATAGAAGACACCTGGGTTAAGGTTTTAGGCGCCTAAAACATGGGACATATGGCGCATGGCTTAGGGTATGGAGTAGGTTTCTCTACACACTAGGTTAACCTAACCCCAACATGTGGTGCAAGTTAGGGTTTCTAACCCTAGCTTCTTCTACACTCTACCTAAGGTAGCTTGCTAGGGAAGCTATTAGCTCCTCTATTTTTCTATATATAAGAGGCTTAGGAGCCTCTCTTGTAAGCTTGATTACCTTAATGAAACGCTGCTGAATTTTCTAAACATTGTATCAAGTTTCACATTGAGTTTCTTCTCCTAGAAGCTAGAAGCTCTCTCTTGAAGGTTGGCCTAACCTCCTTCAAGGCTTTCACCACCTACCTCACCAAAACTGCACCAATCTTCACCTTCACGTTTCCTTCCATGGTGAATCCTTCCGTATCCATTGCTTTAACATCATGAGGAGCTCCTCCCATGCATTATGTTCGGTGCAAAAGGCTTGAATATGCTCTTCATTCATTGGAGTGTGAGCTACAAGCTAAAACACCAAGGAGCCTCTCCATCATTTGGTATCTAGAGCTTTGGTCTTCAAGAGCTAAGTTCTTGATTCCTTCTTGTTTTGTATCCACTTTTCGTGTTGTTTACATATTTTTTTACATGTCTTGGATGTTTTCCACCTATTGAAAGTGCTTTAGTTAAATTTAAACAGTTCAAAACACATCAATCTTCTTGAACCTTCTAAAAATACGTTGTTTAGGTGTTTATGTATGTGCTGCAAATTGTTTTTGATATTTCTTGTCTCTTCTTTGATTTTAATCGGTTCAAATTGTTTATTTGTGTCCTAGCTTTCAATTTTATGATCTATAGTATATGTCAAATTCATGTATGGTTCAAAATTGTCATAAACTCCTTAGGTTTATACGTGTAGATCAAGCGTTTGTTGAAATGTGTGTGTGAAAGAATTGTGAGCACAAGGTGTTTGATGAAAGGAGTTGTGCATTGTGTGCATTTTTATTTTCATTCTTGAGTTCTTAATTACTATTAGATCATTAGTGAGTTTCTTTGAGTCATAATACTCCTACATGTCTTGTGGTTTGTTCTAAATTTCATTTGGAATCCATAGGTTTCTTGACTCTGTTCTGAAAAATGTTTGTGTCTTTGATCATTGACTTGGACCATTTATTACCACTGGATTCTTACATGTTTTCAAGTGAAATTTTGTGAGATTCTTTTTTAAGATGTTAAACATGTTGTGTTAAAAAGGCGCATTCAGATTAAAAAAAAAAAGATATGAATTGAAAAAGTCGAATGCTATTATTGTTCAGACTTCTGACATAAAGTGTAATTATGCCTCTGTGTTTGGATTACTGCGTCTGATCCAGTTACTTTTAATTATTCAAATTTGGAGTGATCATAGTTTGAGATGTTAAGAATTGATGGTAAAAATTTGGTGACCTAATTCCAGGTAATCGTACTGTGATAAATTTTACAAACATTGCTGCCACAGGAACTATTGAAACTAGAAAAACTGCACTACTGTACTGAAAAAGACTCTCTGTGTTGGATTTATTGTGAACGCAATATTGGTTCGTAATTTCTGAAATTCTGAGTGGATGATCCTTATGATGTTGTGAAGTTGTGTTTAAAATTTTGAGACTAAAGAAGAACTATATCGAATACCATAAATCACGCGAGAACCACTGCCAAAATTGAATTCTAGTTTTTGTTTTGCTATTTCTTAATCTACTCTAGAGCCATTCCTTGATCATCTTTTGAGTGCTAAAATTTCGTTTTAAGCTTTAATTTCTTGTTTGTCATTTCTAGTTACATTCCTTTGAGTTTGTCATTTTATAATCCTTTGAGTTGTGTTATTCAAATTAGCTTTTATTGCTTTGTATTTGTGACCTCATGGTGAATTAGTACTTTGGTGAAGCTCTTGAGTTGAGTTAGAACCAATACATCAAGAGCTGAACTTCCAAGCACTGTTGGAGAATGATTCACAATGAGAAATCCAGTCATGCTGCAGAAAAGTTTCATTGAACAAAGTACCCCAAAGGAGTGATACGCTAGTGAGGCAAAAACACAAACACAAGGAGTGCATAGTTTAGAAATTTTAATTTTCAGCAAAATTTTCATTGTATTCTATTTGAGTTGTAATTGCAAAACTCTTTATTATTAGTGGAATAGTTCAAAACATGTAGAAGGTGAAGTGTTTCTAAGGTCCTTGGTGCCAAAGAACTTCACCTTAGGATTCGACTAGATTTAAGTTTTCAAGCATCCTTCTTACTTTCTTTTGTTTCTTTTAATTGTGCAATCCAACTAGTTTTATTTTGATTGACTTGCCTTCGTTTGTGACTTAGTAGTCTCATTGTAAGAATGGTTGAAAAGGTGCATTAGGCAAGGCTTTGGCAAGGAAAGTCTTGATACTTAATCCGTCCTAGTGACATACCTCACTTTCCTAGAAGACCCCTAGTGTGCTACACTAGTTTGTCTTATCTTGAGAACACTTCTTCACAAAATTTAAGATGTCTCGAAATTCCCATCACTATAGTGGCAATGAGTCTCTTGACAATACATTAGATATGCGAAAAGATTTGGAAGAAATTACGATTATGAAAATAAATACTGATGTACAATTTGCCATTATGGTAGAGGAGATGAAGACTTTAAAGAAGAAGGATCATAAGTATAAAACAAAAACTAGCTCATCGAAAAAAATACTATTCTGATAGTGAGGATGAAAAACCAGAGCGGGATAGCATGAGAGCAGCCAAACACTATCAGCCTGACCCTTATCACCACCACAAGAAAGAAAGAAAGTCCAAAGAAGCTAGAGTAGATCTCCCGCATTTCCATGACACTAATGACATTGGTACATTTTTAGATTGGGAGATGAAAGTGGAACAATTATTTGAATGCTATAATGTGAGTGAAGAAAGAAAAGTTCCCGTAACTACTCTTAGTTTCTAAGGACATGCCTTACATTGGTGGACTGCCTTAGTGAGGGATACGATTCTTCATCACGAATCGGCCATAACCTATTGGAATAACCTTAAGAGTGCCCTTAGAAGAAGACATATTCCCTCATATTACCATAGAGAACTCCTGGACAAACTTCATAGGCTTAATTAGAAAAACATGAGTATTGAAGAGTATAGGCAGAAAATGGAATTGTATATGATTAGGGTGGGAATTAGAGAAGATGAAAATGTAACTGTGGCTAGATTTTTAAGTGGATTGAGTCTAGAAATAAGAGATAAAGTAGAACTTCTCCCTTATAGGGATTTTCATGACTTGGTGTAAATTTGTATAAAGGTTGAACAACAAGTTTTGAGAAAAGGCACAAGTCGAAGTTCCTACTCTAACTCTTATTCCAAGACTGATTATAAGAGGAGGGAAAACCCTTTAAAGAAAAATGAAGAGAGAATCCCCCCAAAGCCATAGTTCAAGAAAATGTAAAAAAAAAAAGAAAGAAGAACCCACATCCTCTAGCCGAACTAGTGACATCAAGTGTTTCAAGTGCTTGGGTCGGGGTCATATAAAATCTCAATGTCCATCTATGAGAACTATTTTGTTGAGAGGCCAAGACCTATATAGTAGTGAAGAAGAGAAGAATGAGAGCACTAGTAAGGAGTCTGATAGTGAGAAGGGAGAGGATGCACTTACTCATGAGGGAGAGCTATTGATGGTTAGACGTTCCCTTCACAACCAACCTTGTCCACAACTTGAGTCACAAAGAGAGAACATCTTCCACACAAGATGCAAAATTTCTGAAAATATATGTTCTCTCATCATTGACAGCGGGTCGTGTTGTAATTGTTGTAGTGCTAGGATGGTTGATAAATTAAAACTTGAATTATTACCCCATCCTAAACCTTATAAATTACATTGGATTAATGATGGGGGAACATTAATGTTAAAAACCAAGTAAAGGTCAAGTTTTCTGTGGAGAACTATATTGATGAAGTTTTGTGTGATGTAGTCCCCATGGAAGCTTGTCATATTTTATTGGAAAGACCATGACAATTTGATAAACAAACTATTCATGATGGTCTTACCAATAAAATTACTTTTACTCAAACATAAAACGTTTGTACTTCATCCTTTGACTCCTACTCAGGTGTTGAAGGATCAAGTCCAAATGAAAAAGAAATTAGATAGCGAAAAGAAAAACAAAGTTCAAAAATCTCAACACTTAAGCATTAAAAATGAATCTGAGGAGTGGAAGCTAGGTGTTCCTTCCCACAAGGTCACTTAAAAGGTGTCTTTATTAACTAAAAATTCTTTGAAAAATTGTCTCCTTATTGAGCAACCTGCATACCTCTTGTTGTGTAAAGGAACACTCACGTGTGCACAGTCTGATAAATCTGAATCTAAGGTTCTGTCTCTACAAATTGAAAAACTTTTGAAAGAATTTGGTGATGTGTTTCCTAGTGATGGTCCTACAGGATTACCACCTTTTTGGAGAATAGAACATCAAATCGATTTTGTTTTGGGTGCTAGTATGCCAAACAGACCGGTCTATAGAACAAATCCAGAGGAAACCAAAGAGATAGAATCCCAGGTTCAAGAGTTATTAGACAAGGGTTGGATTCAAAAGAGTCTTAGCCTGTGTGCCATGCCAGTTTTGTTGGTGCCCAAAAAGGATGATAAATGGAGAATGTGTTGTGACTGTCATGCGGTTAACAACATCACTATTAAATATAGGCACCCAATTCTTAGATTTAATGATATGTTTGATGAATTGCATGGCTCCATATATTTTCTAAAATTGATCTAAAAAGTGAATATCACCAAATTAGAATCAAAGAGGGTGATGAGTGAAAAATTGCTTTTAAGACCAAATTTGGACTATACGAGTGGTTAGTGATGCTTTTTGGGCTCACTAATGCACCTAGCACTTTTATGAGGCTAATGAATCATGTCCTTAGGGATTGCATAGGAAGATTTGTAGTAGTTTATTTTGATGATATTCTTGAGTATAACACTAGTGTAGAGTCTCACATCCACCATCTTAGAAAAGTTTTGTTAGTTTTTAGGAATAACCAACTTTTTGCCAATGTAGATAAATGTACCTTTTGTGTAGATAGTGTTGTCTTATTAGGTTTCATTGTTAATAAAGATGGGGTTCATATGGACCCCTCAAAAATAAAAGTTATTCAAGAGTGGCCTACCCCACAAAATGTAGGAGAAGTAAGAAGCACTACTAGAAAATTGCTGAATAGTGACCGAAATTAGTGATTGATTCTTTCGGTCACTATCATTGACTTAAACAATCTGATCACTATTAGTGACCGAAAAATTCTGTCACAGATTTGGTCACTGATTTCGGACACTGATTCGATCACTAATTCGGTCACAGATTCAATCACTGATTTCGGTCACTGATTTTGGTCACTGATTCGGTCATAGATTCAATCATAAGTTCGGCCATTGATTCGGTCACAGATGATAATAATAATAATAATAATAACAATAATAATAATAATAATTACAATAATAATAATAATAACAATAATAATAATATTTATATTTACCATATTAATAATAATTGTAATTGTAATAATAAGTATAATAATAATCGTAACATGATTGAAAAATTGCTTCGGTCTGATGATTATAGGTTCTCTTAAGCTGCGAAAGGTTGTGGGTTCAACTCTCCCTTGGTGCACTTTATCCAAAATCTCATTGAAATGATTAGTGGTAGGTAATAAAAATAATAAAATTATAAATAAAAATATTATAAATGATAATAGGATTAATAGATTGAAAAATAATATTTTTTATAAAAAAATAATATTTGCTAATTTTTTAAAACCGGTCACAAAATCGGTCACACATTCAATCACAGAATCGGTCACTATACATTAGTGACCAGCAAAATAGCGACGGATGCATTTGGTCACTAAATCAGTCACTATTTTAATCAGTAACTGATTTTGGTCATTTAGTGACCGATTTTTTGGTCACTATTAGCGATTTTTCTAGTAGTGGAGTTTTCATGGATTTGCAAGCTTTTATAGAAGATTTGTGCCTAACTTCGCTAGTCTAGCTTCACCTCTCAATGAGTTAGTGAAGAAAGATGTTACATTTCATTAAGGCGAAAACCAAGAAAATGCATTCAAAAGGATAAAGTTCTTAGTAATGCACCCATTCTAGTTTTACCTGATTTTTTCTAAACCTTTTGAGTTAGAGTGTGATGCATCGGGAGTAGGTATAGGTTCTGTGTTACTTCAGGATGATCACCCCATTGCCTATTTTAGTGAAAAACTTCATGGTGCCATTCTTAATTATCCCACCTATGATAAAGAACTTTATGCTTTGGTGAGAGCCCTTCAGAGATGAGAACATTACCTTGTGTCCCAAGAGTTTATTATTCACATTGATCATAAGTCACTTAAGTATTTAGAGGGTTAACATAAATTAAATAAAAGACATGTTTAGTGGATGAAATTTCTGAAACAATTTCAGTATGTAATCAAGTATAAGAAGGACAAAACTAACATTGTGGCTGATGTATTGTCTAGTGTATTCATTTCTAAGCTTGGTGCCCAAATTCTTGGATTTGATAACATAATTGAATTATATAAACAAGATCTTGAATTTCCATCCATCTTTATTAAATGTCAACAAAAACCTCAAGGAGGGTACTATGTAAGCCAAGGGTATCTCTTTAAAGAAGGAAAATTGTGTATACCCCTTGGTTCACATAGGAAACTCCTTGTAAAAGAGTCACATGAGGGAGGTCTTATGGGTCACTTTGGGGTAGAGAATATCTTGTGCATACTAAGAGAAAAATTCTTTTGGCCCCACATGAGTCGACGTACATAGGTATTGTTACAAATATGTTACTTGTTTACAAGCAAAATCTAGAGTCATGCCTCATGGTTTGTATACCCTACTACGTGTTGCTTGTGCTCCATAGAAAGATATCAGTATGAATTTTGTTCTTATCTACCTAGGACTCAAAGGGGGTTTGATTATATTTTCATGGTTGTGGATCATATTAGTAAAATGACACATTTCATTCCATGCCACAAAGTAGATGATGCAAGCAATATTTCTAGGCTCTTCTTATATGGTTAGGCTTCATGGATTACCTAAAACCATAGTGTCAGATGGAGACCCTAAGTTTATTAGTCATTTCTAGAGAACTCTGTGGGGAAGGCTAGGAACTAAACTTAATTTTTCTACCTCATGTCATCCTCAAACATATGGACAAATAGAGGTTGTTAATATGTCTCTATCGACTATGTTGAGGGAAATCTTGAAGGGTAATCACAAATCCTAGGATGATTATCTTCCTCATATTGAGTTTGTCTACAATAGAGTAGTTTACAAGACCACTCAACTTTCAAATTTTGAGGTTGTATATGGATTTAATCCTCTCACTCCAAAAGATTTAATCCCTTTGTCCAATCCTACTAATTTCATTCATAAAGAAGGGCCATCAAGGGCTGATTTTGTGAGAGAATTGCATGAGGAGGTTAAAATTCAAATACAACAATAAAGTGATAATATGCTAGGCAAAACAATAAGGGGAAGAGAGAAATAAGTTTTGAAGAGGGACACTGGGTTTGGCTTCACTTAAGAAAAGATAGATTTCCAAACCAAAGAAAGTCAAAACTCAATCCCCGTGGTGATGGACCTTTTCAAATCTTCAAGAAAATAAATAACAATGCTTATCAATTGGATCTACCTAAAGAATATGGAGTATATACTACCTTTAATGTGATTGATCTCATTCCTTTTGTAGGTAGTAATGAAGATAAGGTAGACAAGCCAGATCTGAGGTCAGGTCCTCTTCAAGAGGGAGGGGATGATGGAAGAGGGCTCAGGCAAGATCTAGTCACTAGAGCTATGCTCAGACATCTTGAAGCCAGTGAAGAGTCAGAGACACCTGTGCATATCAAAATGCTGACTATTGTGAGCTTTGATGATTTTTGTAAAAATTGTAAACATTAGATTAGGAAAATTTGATTTTTTGTAACCCTAGGTGTCTTAGGGTTTATAGAAGGCACCTAGGTTAAGGTTTTAGGTGCCTAGAACATTGGACATGTGGCCGTGGACTCACTTTTGATTTCAACTGTCCCATAAGGATAAACGTTAGTAACGACAAAAAGGTCCAATCTATTTAGAACGAAGCTTACCACCCATGAGTCCGAGCCTAGAATTATACAATAAAACTTGCTGCCCGACCACGAAGTCCTTCCTAGCTATCAAGCTGTCATGGAACTTCTTAGTTTTCTCCTTGTAGAACTTAGAGTTCTCATAGGCTTCTAGACGGATCTCATCCAATTCACTGAGTTGCAGCTTTCTTTCCTCTTCAGCCTGATCCATAGAGAAGTTGCAGGTCTTCACAGCCCAGTATGCTTGATCCTCAATCTCTACAGGTAAATGACATGCCTTTCCAAAGACAACCCAATATAGAGACATCCCTATGGGTGGTTTATAAGAAGTCCTATGTTCCCAAAGAGCATCATCCATTTTGTTACTCCAATCCTTTCTACTAGGCTGTATAATCTTCTCCAAGATTCTCTTAATCTCCCTGTTTGAAATTTTGGCCTGCCCATTTGTTTGGGGTGATATGGTGTAGAGACTCTATGCACAACCTCATACTTCTTTAGTAAAGCCTACATGGATCTGTTGCAAAAATGGGTTCCTTGATCACTAACAATCGCTCTGGGTACTCCAAACCTGTAAATTATGTTAGATCTAACAAAATCTACAACAACCCTAGCATCATTACTTTGGTGGCTTTGGCTTCTACCCATTTTGAAACATAATCAACAACCAAAAGAATGTAATTAAAACCAAAAGAGACAAGAAAGGGACCCATTAAATCAATACTCCAGACATCAAACACCTCACAAAACAACATGGGTTGTTGTGGCATCTGTTATCCCCATGTAAGGGATTCTTCTGCTCTGTGACACTGCTCACAAGTGCTACAAATCTTCCACGCATCTCTGAAGATGGCGGGCCAGTAAAAACCACAGTCAAGCACCTTGCGAGCAGTTCTCTGTATGCCTAAATGCCACCTGGTGCAGAAGAATGACAAAACTGCAAGACCGAATCAACCTCATGATCTGGAATGCATTGCCTGATTACCTGATCACTGCACAACTTCCAAAAATAGGTGTCATCCCAAATATAATGCTTAGCATCAGTCTTAATTTTATCAATCTGAGCTCTAGATGCTAAGGAAGGAAAGACAAAAACAACTAAAGAATTTACAATATTTGCAAACCAAGGGTGGGGTAAGAAACAAAAATAGTCAACAAACTTTCATTCGAAAAATCTTTTCGGATGGGTAGTTGATCTACATCCTTAGCTCTCTCAATCCTACTGAGATGGTCTGCTATCAAATTCTATGTTTCACTCCGGTCACAGATGTCCAAGTCAAACTCTTGAAGCAAGAGCATCCATTTTATCAGTTGAGGCTTTGACTCAGCCTTTTTCAGCAAGTACTTCAGACCTGCATGATCTGTAAACACAATAATAAGAGAGTCAAGCAAACATGATCTAAATTTATCAAGAGCAAAAACAATAGCTAAAAGCTCTTTCTCTGTGGTAGTGTAGTTTGCTTGGGCAACATCTAAAGTCCTAGAAGCATAATATATCACTCGAGGTAGCTTATTAACTCTCTATGTCACGACAGCTCCAAGTGCATAATTTGAAGCATCATACATCAGCTTGAAGGGGACTGTCCAGTCAGGTGCTTAAATGATAGGAGTGGTGGTTAATGCGTTCTTTAGATAGTCAAAGGCCTCTTTAAACCCATCATCTAAAACAAACTCCACATCTTTTTGAAGCAGGTTGGATAGTGGGTGGGCCTTCTTGCTGAAATCTCTAATGAAGTGTTTGTAGAAGCCTACATGGCCAGGAAAAGAACGAACCTGTCGCACACAAGAGGGGTAAGGTAACAGTGAAATAACAAATACTTTTGCAGGATTTACCTCTATGTCTTTCCTAGAGATAATATGCCCTAAAACTATACCCTGTTCTACCATGAAATGACATTTCTTGAAATTAAGAACAAGATTAGTTTCTACACATCTATTAAGCACTCTATCCAAATTATCCAAACATGTATCAAAAGAGGATCCATAAACAGTAAAATCATCCATAAACCCCTTTATGCAATTTTCAAGAAAATCAGTAAAAATGCTTAGCATGCACCGCTGAAAGGTTCCAGGGGCGTTGCATAGGCCAAAGGGCATCCTCATATAGGCAAAAGTACCAAAGGGGCAGGTGAATATGGTTTTTTCTTGATCCTCATGAGCAATATGGATTTGAAAGTAACCAGATTTGATCCTCGATAACAGTGCCAAATTTTATCGAAGTCGTATCCAGTCAAATAAATGCAGTTAAATACAGTACTAGGAAGTGACTCCCATGTCGTCTGCCAAGGATCTATTTTTCTATCAAAGGATTAAACACATAAAGAGGGGGTTTGTGAAATAATTAAATTTAATAAAATAAAAAATTAATAACCAAATTAGATTTCCTTAATCGAATTAGATTACCCTCTTGATTAGGTTGCAGTCTGCTTATCACAAGATACAAAAATTCATGTTCAACTTATGGAACCCTAATTCCAACCCGAATTAATTAACTAAGTGAGAATTAACACAAGTTTTCCTTATGCAAATTAAGCATTCACATACATCATTCATTCCATCCCAACAACTAGTGACTCACTCCATTAAGCATGAACAGAGACACGAATTTCATATTAACCGAAACATTAAATATGAACCAGTAAAAGCATTAAGCACAGAAATAAAATGATGAAGAGTAAAGAGACGAAAAGAGCAAAAACAACACAACTGCAATCTTAAAGTTTCATCACAATTTAAATCAAAAGAATAACCTTATAAATAAATTTGAATGAAGCAAACGAAGATTAAACACAAAACGGAATTAAAAGAGGAACGAAATTGAATTGAAACAAAAATAGAACGTAATTGTAGAGAAAATAAATACATAATCAGTTTTTCCAAAGAGACAGAGAGAAAACGAATTGAATCCCCAAAAGTAGAGAAAAATGAACTGTCCGCGCTTCACCTCCTTTAATAGGCGGCTAGACCTAGGTTAGCCCTCAACACTAAACCTAATAGACCCAAATTTTTTCAATTTTGATCCAACGAATAAAAACTGAAAATAAAAACTGATAAGATGGCAAATCCTCTTCAATTCTAGAATTAATTTCCAAGCCCAATAAGATTTCAAAGCTGCCCTGAAAATAATAATAAAATTAGCTCAAAAAATCTGAATTAAATAAAATTATGAATTTTTGGTAAATGAAACCCAAATAGTGAAATTGAGAAAATAATAGATAGTTAAGTACAAATCACTAATCAAAATAGGTACAGAAAGACAAGTAAATAAGGGAAAATAATGACTCATCAGTTAGAAACATAAATAAAATTATTTAAGTAAAGCGGGGAGGAGGAAATGGGAAGAGAAGTTGAACCATTATGAGTGATGGTGAGTCCCTTACCATTCGCAACCACAATTTTATCATTACTAGTATAGTCATGGGCTAAAGTGAGATTAGCAAGATCCCCAATGACATGGTGAGATACGCCAGAGGCCCAAAGCCAAGACGGTTCGGAGCCAGAATCCTTGTTAACCATATTTACTTGACGACGAGAATGATTAAAAGGATAACCATGTAATTTGTAGCAAGTCTTAGCATTGTGACCACGACGATCACAATATTGAAAAATAAGGGGAGACTTAGAGGAAGAATTACGTGGATGAGAACTAGAAGGGTTTCCTTGAGCAGGAGATGCTCTATTAGGGGATGACATTAAACGTTTGTAGCGGCCATGAGTTGGCGTTTCAAAATAGTCAATTTATTTTGCTTTACTTTTTAAGAACCTTCATATGTTAAAGCAGTGTATCTCACATTTCCTTAGAGTTGACCATAACATGCACCTTTAACATCTCTTCCTCAAATAAAGCACACATTATAATATACCTAGCTTATTTTTCAATCACAATTTGTATACCATTCATAATATTAATTAACTCCATATTGTTGTATTCGATGAAGTCCATCATCCTCATCTTCCACATCTCATAATTTTGGCCCTTGAACAAGGGTGGATGATTCAAAACTTGTTCTTCTCCTTCCATTGAGTTATTGTAAGATCGTGCCTCAAGTCTATAAAGAACTAACTATAGTTATAATTGACTCCAAAAAGGGGCGGGTTGAATAGAGCCTAAACTCAAATTGTTAAATATGGAGAATTCATAAATAGTAAAACAAAGTGTAAGGTAGAGAGAAGTACTGTTCACCCTACAAACAAGATTACATCTAGTCATTTTGTCATTTTAAGCAAACTGCTTAAGAGCTTTCACTGGATTTGAGTTTTAAACCGTATTCTCTACCTCTATAGGTAACAAGTATTATGCATCTCTCCAGGTAACAAGTATTCTAACCTCTCCAAGTAACGAGTTTTAATAACTCTCTATGAAACAAGTATTCTAACCTCTCTAGGTATCCTAGTCTTAATCTCCTCCTGAGTTATAATAAGAAGAAAAATACTCAACCATATGTACAAATGGTTTGCTATGAGAAGTTGATAAAACAATGAGACTCAAAAATTGCACTCTAAGACTCTAACGCATTTACAAATAGATTGATTCTGAGTCGAATTAATCACTGAACAATTCAATTCTTGAGAGACAACGAGACATCGTAATTGATTACGAGAAATAAACAACTGAAAGATAATTCTAAAAACTTTCTTTGTAGAAAAAGATTAATATCGTTGTGTCGGAAAGCATTCTATAAACAGTATAACAGAGGTGATTCGAGCATATGATTTTGTCAATGAAATGTACTTAAAATGTATCAAAAAAATTCGTAATTGATAATAATTAAGGTAAAGAACATTTCAAAGCCAATTGATTAAGTTTCCGAAAACGCCCAATTTCAGAACGTTAAATAAGGCACACGAGACATAATTTGAGCAAATTTGAATTGTTTTCAAAATTACTTATGCAATTAATCATTGATCAGGTTCAATAATATCCTGAATTAGAGATTCAAACAATCAATTTAACAATTGGAACCCAATATCAGAATTTCCCAATTTAAGATAAATGACAATCGCAAAGAACCGTAATCTGGAAATCTTTCAAATTGATTTCTAAAAACTAAAAACTGTTCAAAATTAACAATTGATGAGGGGAAATATTCAATTAGGTGAACCGACGTTAAAGCATAATTCAATTTAGAAAGAACTGGTCTAAAACAGAATCAAAGAATTTTTGTTCATAGAGATCAAGAGAAACCTAAAACGAAAAAGCTTTTCAAATTGATTCCTAAACTATGTTTCAAAATTGAGGAGAAATATTCAGCTACGAAGAAAAGGCCAAGCTAATTTGGAAAGAATTGATCTAAAACAATATCAAAAGATTTTGGCTTTCGTGCAGGATACAAATTGCATACTAAGTAAATTTTTAATGTACCAACAATCTTATCTTGATTTTTTATTTTTAAATTTATATATTAAATAATTTATTTTTTCTTACACACGTAAAAACATATACAATTTTTTTGTTTTTTCAATCAATTACCTGTTAACAATTATTTTATTTTTTTATTAATTTATTAAGATGATATATTTTTTACTACAATTGACCTCGGTTTCACTATTTTCATTTGGCTGAATTAACACAATGTTATTTCTTAATTACGAGGATGAAAATATTTAATTAAGGGTTAGATAAAATTATCCTGTGAAAAACGAATTAAAAAAAATGCAAGGATAGGCCTTGTCTGAATTTGCAACATGAGTAGACTGTCTGGTTTTTATAAGCTTAATAACCTGTATAATTTTCTTAATGTAATCTAGAATTCATCAAACATAATCTTGATGTTCTTATCGTCAAAATCATATTCATTGATTTGATTATTTAAAAACATTTTTATGAAACATCTAATATAATCTTAGACTATTTAATGGTGTTGGAGTTCAACACCTAAAAGTAAATGAACAGTATATACTTTATTTTTCAATATTTTACTGTATATAACTCACTTCAAATTTTAGTGTGTTTTGAAACTCTAAAGAATGAGGTTAACCGTCTAATCTAATAGAAGTGGAATCAGGAATGAACATTGTTTTTATTCTAATATAATCTGCTAAATAAACAATTCAAATATAAATACAATATTCTGAATTGAAAGTAATTATGTGTATGAAACCATTAGTTTATGACATAGAGAATTTGAAATATTTCTATATCAAAGAAAATGTAAATGATAGCACAGTTCGCAAACCCTAACATTGGGCTTAACTAGTCACTAATTGTTGTTACTAATCCAATATATAGCAAATGTTTTTGTCATAGGAAATTATTTGATCATTCTTTATATATAAATACATGTATCCTTGTCCAGATCTAAGTCCAGATCTAATATAGAAAGTGAAGTCTCTCAATTCACTTTTCACTTCTCTGTTTCTCTCTCTCATTTTGTTCTAAGAGTTTGGTACTAAGAACACGGGTTCTTGAAGGGCTAAAAAAAAACAAGTAATACACACCAGGAGTTCCAAGCATTGTTGTGTGTTTATGCTTCATGGCTACAAGAGGAATAGTGTCGGGTAATCTTCTGATTTTTGACGGAAAATGTTTCAATGATTGGTGTGTAAAGATGGATGCGATCCTGAGCTTCCAAGGAGTGGAGGAAATAGTGCAGAAGGGTTGTAGAGAACCATTGAAGAATGCAAAGGAGGAGAAAGCAAGGAAGACATTGGACTGCAAAGCAAGAATGCTAATACATCAGTGCGTGTCTACCAACATTTTTCAGAAGATCTCTAAGGCCAACACAACCAAAGAAGCTTGGGATATTCTGAGTGTTGGGTATGGGAAAGCAAGAAACTGTTGTTGATTATTTTAGTAGGTTACAAATTCTTGTTAATGATATGCGCAACTGCGATGAAAAAGCATGGAGGATAGTAGAATTGTGGAGAAGGTACTACGAACCTTAACTCCTCGTTTTAATCACATAGTAGTTGCCATAGAGGAGTCAAAAGATTTAGAGAGTATGATAGTAGAGGAATTACAAAATTCCCTAGAAGCCCATGAATAGAGGATTATAAAAAGAAAAAGTGGTGAGACAGTGACAGAAGCAGCTTTACAGGCTAAAGTAAACAATTACAACAAGTCGAGAGGCTGAGGAGGAAGACGATTCAGGGGTAGAACTAAAGGAGGTAGAGGCCCTGGAAGATACGGTGATGCATCTGATCAAAATGAAGGCACAGTTGAACAGAATGAAGGATCTAGTTCTAGAGGAGGCAGATCTTTTTCAGGAAAGGGAAGAAAAGAAGTTGATCGCAAAAAGATACAATGTTATGTGTATGAAAAATTTGGCCAGTACTCATATGAATGCTGGCACAATGATTCACAAAACAAGAGAGGAAAGAAAGATGTTGAAGCTCACTTGGCGCATGAAGGGGAGAGCACAAATTCATATCAAGTTCTCTTGATGGTGACAACCACGAATGATGGAGGAGGAGACAAAACGTGGTATTTGGAGCACTGGCTGCTCTAATCATATGACTGGAAATAAATATTGGCTGGTGGATCTTGATTCCAACTTTAAAAGCACTGTTAGATTTGCTGACAATAGCACAATCACTGCTGAAGATGTAGGCAAAGTTTTTATCACAAGAAAGGATGGAAAAATGGCTTTCATGCATAATGTGTTGTATGTTCCAACGATGAAGAACAATTTGTTGAGTATGGGTAAATTGTTGGAGAAGGGATACACCATGAACATGCAACGAAATTGTATAGAAGTCTATGATGACAAAGGTCGTTTGTTGTTCAAGACTTCACTATCAAAGAATCGCACCTTCAAGATTGATTTGAACACCACAACAATCCAGTGCATATCTTCCATTCATACTGAGGAGGAGGATTGGCTATGGCATTATCGATTTGGTCATATAAACTTCAATAGTTTGAATCAACTGGGTAGAAAGAGTATGGTGAGTGGACTACCAATGATACAACCTCCCAAGAAAATTTGTGAAGGATGTATGATAAGCAAGCACCACCGCAAGAAATTTGTGAAAGAAGACTTACATAAAGATAGACAATCGCTTGGTGTTGTGTACTCGAATGGATGCGGTCTATTCAGTATTGCATCACTTGGAGGAAACAAGTATTTTCTCATCTTTGTCGATGGATATACCAGAAAGGTTTGGTTGTATTTGTTGAAAGAAAAGAAAGAAGTGTTCTCCAAGTTTGTTTACTAATGCAATGTTGTGGAGAGATATTCAGAGAAACAGATAAAGATCCTCAGAACTGATGGAGGGGGGAATTTAACTCCAACCAGTTTGTTGAATTTTGTGCACAAAAGGGCATAGAACATGAGGTGACACCCCCTATACACCGCAACATAATGGTTTGGCAGAACGGAAACAAAGGAAAAGAATCAATGACTAAAGAAACTGCTGAAATTAGAAGATCTCAACGAGTGAGATTTCCTTCTACAAGGCTTAAAGAACATGAGTTGTTTGTTGACAGTGAAGTTACAGATAGTGGAGAATTATCACATTTCGCCTTCTATGTAGGGGCAGAGCCGATTTCATGGGAACAAGCTTTGAGCATAAAGGAATGGAAGAATGTCATGATAAAGAGTTGAAAGCTATCGAGAGGAATAGAACCTAGGAGTTAGTTGATCCACCAAAACATAAGGTTTCTTTTGGAGTAAAGTGGGTTTTCAAGATTAAATACAGGCCTGACGGGACAATTGCTAAATATAAAGCAAGGTTGGTTGCAAGGGGTTTCCTACAAAAGCATGGAGTGGATTTTACTAATGTTTATGCACCAGTTGCACGTATAGAAATAGTGACGTTGCTTCTCGTAGTAACTAGTTGGAGAAATTGGAGAATTTGGCAAATGGATGTTAAGTTCGCTTTCTTATACGGGCCACTAGAAGAAGAGGTATACGTGGGATAGCCACCTGGCTTTGAATTGAAAGGAGCTGAGCATAAACTGCAAAAGGCAGTTTATGGCCTTAGACAGGCTCCACATGCCTGGAATAAGCACATTGATTCGGTGTTGTCAGTGTAGGGATTCAACAAGTGTAGTGTTGAGTATGACATATATGTGAGGGAAACAAACCAGAAACTTTTGATGGTGTGTCTCTACATTGATGATTTAATAGTGACTGGGGATAGAAGTTGAAGCTGAGATAGAGGAATTTAAGGAGAGCATGAAAGTTGTATTTGAGATGATGGATCTGGGAATAATGATTACTTTTTGGGTCTTGAAGTTGTACACTCAGTCTGGTATACTACTCCATCAGAAGAAATACATATTAGAGGTGCTAAACAAATTCAACATGGCTGATTGTAACCCAGTGCCAACACCTGTGATAGCAAATCTGAAGTTGACTGAAGCTCTTGAAGAAGGAGCAGTGGATGCATTGGTTTACAAGCAGTTGGTTGGTTCGCTCATATACGTATGTAACAGAAGGCCTGACATTAGTTATAAAGTTGGTCTTGTGAGCAGATTCATGACTAATCCAAGAGCTTCACATCTCTCAGCAACCAAGCACATCCTGAGGTATCTAAGGGGCACCACTGAACTTGTGTTGCACTATCCAACAAAAACAAATTCGTGGGACAGGGTCTTAGAAGGATGGTCTGATTCAGACTGGTATGGAGACAAGGTTCAAAGGAAGAGTACAAATGGGTATTTGCTTAAATATATGAATGTGCCTGTGTCATGGTGTTCAAAGAAACAGAACGTGGTAACACTTTCCTCATGCAAAGCATAATACATCGCATCTACAGAAGCAACTTGTCAATCTGTGTTGGAAGAGTTGAAGTTGAACTATAGAAAACTAGTTCAGTTGCTGGTAGATAATAATTCTACAATAGACTTATCCAAGAACCCAATAAGTCACAAGAAGAGTAAACACATAGAGACAAAGTATCACTTCTTAAGGGATCAAGTCATGAAGAAGAAGATTGAATTCATATATTGTTGAACAGAAGAACAAGTGGCGGATATTTTCAATAAACCTCTCAAATAGAGCAAATTTGAGAATCTTAGAGATTTGTTGGGATTAAAGTCTCCAGATGTTTTGGATTAAGGAGGAGTGTTGTTAGTAATCCAATATATAACAACTGCTTTTGTCATAGGAAGTTAATTTCAATTCTATGTTTCTCTCTTATTTTGTTCTAACACTAATTAAATCAATTTTAATCTCCACATGAATTTGATTTCGAAGCAATCAAGAAAATGAATTCTAGATATCAAATTTCGAAAACCTTCCTTAAGGCAGAATGTTGCTTTCTTAAGCAGGATAGAAGATAGATGTATTTAGCTTTTGATTTAGGAACAATTCTTTCGTATAATGTTTTAGGTTAATTCGAATATGATAGGAATTAAAAGAGATAACAAATTCAAATCCAATTAAAAGCTTTTCAAAAAAATACCCAACTTTTCGAGGATGTGAAACTAGTGAAACTTTAATAAAATCAAATTCAAACGTTTCCTTTGAATTCAATTCATTAATCATGGCTTACAATTAATAACATCCTTAATTTAATATTTAGTTAATCAATTTAATAATTAGAACTCAATATTATACTGAGAGATCTGTATTAAAGGAAGGTTGATAATCAAACGAATTACTATTATCACATATCTTTTCAACATATACTTTGAGGAAACTCAATATGTATTCATTGGATGATTTTATTTTATTTTTTTAGTAGCAATAACAAATATAACAAATAGGAATGTTTCAGTAGTGTTTCAACTCTTCTGTAAAATAATTGTTTTTATTCTGCTTACTTCTTATTAAAACATTACAAATCTCTATTAAAATTAATTAGACTCTTTATTCTTATATTGAATGATTTTATTGGTTTCGCAATCTCATTCTTTTTTTATATAATAAAATCAAGTTTACGTTTCAATTGTTTTTTTAATAATGTTTGTAAAAATTTAAATATTAATATTAAAGTAAAATAAAATTAAACTGGCAAAGTCAAAATAACACGTATCAATGTTTAATTTGAATGATTATTTTTGAGAAAATAAATTTTTGAAAATAAATATTATTGGAGATAATCTTAAAGCAAAATTTGAATTGAAAGATAAAATTTAATTTTTTAATAAAGAGAATTTGATTTTTTTGATAAAGATAGAATTTGAGTTTTGATAGA
>Ga0123340_1000882_pt1 | contig 22921 bp, 13 predicted proteins | sample SirMexnodulemix_FD_89961 | JGI IMG/M metagenome (GOLD analysis project Ga0123340, IMG submission 89961) | Root nodule microbial communities of legume samples collected from Mexico - Siratro Mexico nodule mix | ecosystem: Host-associated > Plants > Roots > Nodule | place: Mexico: Nepantla...
TATATATACATATATATATATATATAATTATAGATATTTAGAAATATATATGACGTAAAATTGAAATATTATTTTTATGACTATTTAGAAAATAAAAATATTTTTTAAAATGATAGCGGAATTAGAAAATGGGAAAATCCTCAACATACTTTTTTTTTCAACTTTACTTTCATTTTTTTAAATCTTAATTTTTCATCACCAATAATTTAAGACATTCTTGTCCTTTCTTGCTATGTCTTTCTTATTTCACGACATATAACCTGTTATCTGCCTATTACAATTGTTTCAACGAATATAATTTCAATATATTAGTCTTAGTCATCAAAATTATGTTTAAAACATTCATTCTGTTTAGCACTCATGCATCAATGACAAACTTTTGACACTTGAATATTACGAGTGTGTATATTTCATATTTTTACTTGTTCATAAAAGTATTTTAATTTGATACCTTCATTCCTATGAAAACTTGAGATCTAGCTTCATTTCTTTGACTTCCTTTTTTTTATTTATTTTTTCCATTTATTTTCAAACATCTCTCCAATATCTTCTTCCTCCATCTTATCATTTCAGTTGTGATTTTACTTCTATCTTTTAAAAATAAATTTTACTAATTAGCAAAATATCGAATAAATTTAATTTAAAGTAAATTAAACTTTTTTCTACTTTTAAATTTTAATAGTTTTTTTAATTGAAGAATATTAGTAGTTTAAGCTCTTTTTAATTTAGTCATTTCTACTTGACTACTTGACGTGGAATTCCTCACTCCATATATTAAATTTTTTATAATATTTTTCTCAAATATGAATTTTGAGTAGCGAGTTAAATTATATATAAGACATATTGACACTACCTTCCATACAAAATTTCATGAGAATATATTTATGGATCTTTCTTTTTGTATAATACTCATACTCATCTTACTAGTTTCTTATACAATACCGCATAAAACTTTTACTTCACATTTTTAATTTTTTATGATTAGTTTTTTAAATATTTTGATGATATTTCACTAAATCAAAGGGTGTCTCTAATTTTCATGAAAATTATCTGTTGGCACTGTGCTATGTATGCGAGTAAAGTGTTGTGCAGGAAAACATGAATAATTAAATGTTTATTTTTAATTAATCTTGTGTGTAGATTATAAATTTTACGAATGTAACTGTATTTGAAATAATGCTGTTCCAAAATATGTCGATTGAATAGCAAATTTAAATATAAATTCAAAATTTTAAAAATTTATAAAATGCATTTTGATTGCTTAAGTATAAAATTTTATTTCCATAAAGAAATTAAAAATTAAAAATCTTCTCTTTTACACCACTTTAATATTTAGTAACTTTTCAAATAATAACAAATACAACGAAGGAGTTGTCTAATTTGGTGTAGTAAACTTTGTTTTTTGATAAGAATATTTTGATTTGCGTTGAATTGCACTTATATTACAAGTTCTTTGCATTGATTGCTAATTCAAATAATAATATCAAAGAAATATTATCAGAGTAGTATAATTTTGTGAACCACAAACAACATTTATTAACATTAGAAGACTAAAAATTAAAATATCTTTTAATTAAAGAATCAAAGAACTACTAACTCGAGAGGAATAAAAATAAGTAAATACTTAACTTTAAAAAATTATGATACTAAATTAAATTCACATGACAAAAGTTTGGCACAGAACAAGATCAGTGACATTGTTTAATCTCATAAATAAAAAATATTTTTGTAAAATCAAAAGTCAAAACATAAAAAAGTTCATTGAAGTCCCAAAATAAATATTACCTTCGTTATATAAGTCCTGAAATGAGAAAGTACTACTAAACCTACCATACTGCTAAACGACACACGAATGAAAAACTAATGACCTGTTTGGTTATTTGGGGACGCGGAATTTTCAAAATATTTGGATGTTTAAGTGAAAAATTACTATTGCTTAATTCCTTTTCAAATGTCACTGCATGGAGTGCCATGACCTAAAAAGGCGTGTCACTAAGCAATTTACCCAGTCATCAAAATAATTGGCACAGTGTATTTCCTTTTAATATTTTATGATAGATTTTACACACTGTTAACAATCCCACTGAATAATGTCATCGGTGTGGGCAAATGCCACTGAACCATTCCACTTAAGCGTCAGTGGGACCCATTATCACGCATTCCAAAGTCCAATCATATTCTCACGTGTCATCAGGGAGGTGCTATGCTAGGGTGCTACTCTACTTATCATTCACGATGAGGACGCCGGTGGGGCCTTCCCTCGCGCTTCTCAACCACCGTTGCTGGCTCATGCGAATCACAAACCTGCGTTTTGAACTTGCAACCGAACTTCTTCCCCAAAGCGAGCCACGCCCCGCCACCTTGTGGGCCCGTCCTCTCCATCTTCTCAATCACCCGTTTCATCGAAGAACACTCTCGTTCTAACTCATGGACCCGCGACCTCATGCTATCCATGTCCAAGCGAAGCACCTGATTCTCCATCACCGTCATCTGCCACGTGTTGCTATCGCCGCGATCGTGCGTGCTTCCTTCCCCTGCTCCAACGCCGTCTGCATCCGCCGACGCCACAGAAGGCCTCACCGGCTCCTCCGCTGCCACCAGCGTTCCGGCGATGGCGTGTCGCAGTTGAAGTTGCTCGAAGAAGAGCACTCGAACCACCGCTCGCAGCGGGAGCCTTTCATTCTGCGCGGCGTGCGTGCACGCCTCCAGTGTAAGTTTCTGACAGTCCAACACTTCACTAATCTTCTCCCTATCCGATTTCGAAACCCATGGATGCGCCTGCATTTAGCGATTCGAAATTATCATTTTCAATAACTAAATTATGTTTCTAGGGAAGCTAGTAATATCGGAATAGTTTGTAGTCACCTTCAGATAGACATCTACGGCACGATAGAGACCGTCGTGGAACAGTCTCGCTTGATCAGGAACTGAGATAGCGAGATCGTAGAATTTCTTAGGCTTGAGATTCGCATCGGAAGCGATCTCTGAAAGATAACAGTCGATGAGTTTTCCGACGAGCATCAGCGCCGGCGACGTCGGCGCCCGGCCGTCGATTGCAGCCACGTTTCGTTCTTTTTCCAGAAAGTATCCTAAAATTCTCGCTACGCAATCGATATCATACAACGTTTCGTTTAGGTATGAATAGCTAGGTATGAGAAGGTCATCGAGAGTAACTTCATCGAGCTGCCATCCTATCTTCTTCTCCAACACGTCTCTGCATGCTTCGGAAGCGCTCAGCATGGTAGCGGTTCGCAACAGTCCGAAGAGAAAGCTCACCTGCACGGAGTGCTTGGATGAGAGGTTCGAGATCACAATCTCAAGTAACTCTTTCTGTTCTGCTTCTGAAGAAGGTGATGTCAAGGCCTTCCTATTGGACCTTGACAAACCTGGAATGTGTCTCTTAGCGTATTGGATTAGGCAGGTTTCGATTATCTCTGGCTTCAACTCAGATCCTTTCATGGCGATAATTAATTGCTTGAACATAGGTAAACCTAGAAGCGCGAGCTCCTCAAACCAAGAGTCCTCTTCACCACCGATTACGCCTTTTCTTCTTCCACTTCTTCCCCAAGGCGTGTAAACGGAATCAGTTACCGGCCACCTAAACAGTGCTTCGGCGGAGACGATGGAATCGACGCACCTCCGTGGGATGCCTAAAGTCTCCGCTAGAGGCATTAAGCGCTGGCTGGATTTCAAAGCTATGATGGAGTCCTTGACGCTGTTGAGTACGGACTGAGAGAGAAAGGTCTCTGTCTTGGAGATGAGGTTTTCTTCGGAGTGTTCTTCTGTCATCTCGAGAAACTCCCCGGCGCAGCGGAGAGGAACCACATTGGAAGAAGATAAGTCAATTTTTGCGCTGAAACAGAATTTCGCGGCTAATTCAAAGGTCTCGGAGCCGCCGGGAAAATCTGTTAGCACCAAATGACAGTGTTTCTCGCTCTCATCTGCTTCTGGTGTGGTAGCAGAGGAATGATTTGCTTCTTGTTCGGTTATTAGCTGGTGAAGCTTTCGACTCTTTGACATCATAGGGGACTAAAATGAAACATGTCATGACACAGGACAAATTTTAGAGAAACCAAGTACAGAGTATTGTTGGGTGTGCATGCATAAGATATATTGATTTTAGTGTGCAAATGGATGCTCACCTTTTGAAGATGGAAGTTCATATTCTCCACTTCAACCACAAGGTCACTTGGCAATTCCGTTGTGCAAAACCTGCATATAGGAATTGTTGTGAATATGGTCATTTTTGGATTAAGAAAAGCGTGGTTGGTTCAAAGGTGGCTAGGAGAGAAGTTATTAATCTAACCATGCTTGCCCTCTGGAATTCAGTTGTTCCCCTGTTGCCATTTCCTCAGAAAAATACTAGGATTCGAAATGATACAAACAGATTTCAGTTGAACTGAATTCTGAAGATACTGAAAACTAAGCATATATGAGAGATTGAACATAAATAAAATGTCAGTAGGGGGATGTGGGACAGGGATTTTACTATCGCCCTATTATAGACGAATGGTAGAAAGTAGACTTGATTAGCACAACAACCAATTGCAAAATATAGAAGATGAGAATGAAGAAAAAATTGTCTTCTTGTGCTTTCTTTAGAGGTTTTATGTGGAAAAGAACACATGAAAATTTAATATAAGAAGGAAGAAAAGACTGGGTGAAACAGTATGGAATCTACAAACTCAAAACGGACAAATAGACCTAGACCAAATTCCTAAAAAGGGGATCCATAGGATCCCTTTCCTTCCTTTATCAGAACTTCCTTTTCTTTCTTCTTCTCTGACTTTCAGCAGAATCTCACTATCACCCACTGTTTCTCTCACTCATGAATTAAGATGGCAAATAGACTCAACAAAATGGAGGTGCCATTGATTAGTTTTCCTTTTGGAAAGACAAGATTCACTCATTACCCATATAGCATTGCTTGCCAACCAGGTTATTACTTTTGCGCAAATGATGGAATAATTTAGTTTAGGAATGAGAATTCTCGTTTCTCACATACTGAGTTGCTTTGCCTAGTTAATAGATCATTTTATCATTATTTTACATGGAACCTGTCAAATAAATGTCTAAAAGGCCCAGCGGGACCTCCTTTTGCTCGCTCCTACCAACCTTACTTTTCATCATCTGCCTTGGGCTAATTAACGAATACAATTTTAATTGCAAATTTCTTTAGTTTCTGTAAAATATTAGTTGGTTTAGGATTCAACATTCTTTAATGGTTCTCTTTTAATCTTTATTATAAAATAAAATTAGTTAATTATGTTTAAAATAAAATGTTGATTAAAATAATAAAAAAGATTTCAAATTAGGATAATTAAAATATTCGTTATTATTAGATTATATTAATTACTATTTTTTTTTCATTTTTAATGTTAAATTAAATTTAATCAATGGTAAAACTAAAAGAATATCACTTAAAACATGACAAAATTAAAACTAATAAATACTTTTTTGCAAAGACTAAAAACAGTAGAAATTATTAACAGTACCTTTTCTTTGAAGAATGTTAATAAATTCATCTTTATTTATGGTTAATGGAATTTATTTTCCCAAAGTTGAGGCATACGATAAAGCTTGAGTTTCCAAACTAAACAAAATTGAGTAAGAATACAGACAAATACTGAGAGCCATGTCTTCATATAACGTGGCGTATCTTTTATCCCATACTTCCGTAGAATTTACTGCTACCTTTAACGAGTACAGCGTTCAAACCACTTCTTCAAAATGATTGAAGACTTCAAATTGATACTCGCACATGACAATGTGGACAAATATAGAAAAAGGCTGGGAAGGAAGTGTTTCAATAAGAGTTAATTATTAGCCAAGTCAAATAAACCCCACCCGTTGTACCTTACTTTTTCAAATGCCTTCGAATGGATCAGGTTACCTAGATTATTTGAGAATTCGATTTATGGGTGTAGAAGTTTCTTTATCAATTACTGTTTGATGTCTCACACTATCAGATGATTTGCCCAAGAAATTGAGTCAATTTGTCAATAATCTAACCTATTTGAACTGCTATGTTTTTGGACACAAGGGACGATTACAAAATTCTATTTTGAAAATGTTAAGTCTTATGTCACCAAATCTTACCGCTAGCTATCTTAATTAGATTCAATAAAAACTGTAGTTCTTGAGTATTACATTTGGTATTTACACTGGATATACTTTTGGTCTTAATCCCAATGTAAAAAAAAAAAAAAAATAGTTCATTTTTCTTACCATATTAAAAATATTATACGTTTTAGTCTATCTACTTTTGACACAATTTTTCGTTCCTACACCAAAAAATTTTAACCACCTTTATAAATATAAATTAACAAACTGTAGAATTAATTTTTAAATGGTTTCTCACGTAGAGGACAATATATAGAAATTTTTTATGCGATCTTAACCGACATTTTTGAGATTTATAAATCTCAAAGTCAAATTAGTGGATAATAAACCATGACAATTAAAAAGTATATCTCTCAATAAGCATTTGAAAATCGTAAAAACCTGCAGAGTGATACCATCCGTTCGCAGATAAAGATAACATAACCAAGCCGTTAGAACCCACGTTAAATTTCTTAAAGACTTCATCCAGGGTTGTACATTTCGTGGCAAATATTTTTCTCCTTTAAATTGGTGCAAAATATACTCAAAAACCAAAAATATAGAAACTAAAACTACAGTTTAACCTTTCAATTATCATTATATCCAAGTATTTTAAATGTTACCATCCCTCCTTTTACCAAATTCCTCCCCTCTCAGACCAACGTTTACAGAGTATGGGTTAAAGAGTATACAAAACTATGACAGAATAAAAAATAATATATCTAAACCCTAAACATAAAATTGAGGAAATTTGAAAGTTTAGAAGACACGGCACTAGAGCAGAGGAATTTATTATTTAATAATGGATCCATGAACATAGAAGAGAATGCAGGTTCATGTTGGTCAGTTTCACATGACCAACGCTACATTACATTATTAAAATTAACCTCCTTAAACAGTATTAACACACGGTACTACCCCAACAATACCGACCTCTATCCCTCTGCACGTCGTCCCATAACTCCAAGAGAACTGGTGTGGATCAGAATCCAACGCCGCCCCATTAATTTTGAGAATTTCCGTTGCCTGCTGCAGAAAACAATTCAAGAAAGGTAAACTCCATCTCCATAATGAATTGGTATTTTCATAAAGTTTAAAGTATGTCTTTTTAACCTTTGAGTAAGAGGAAGTTGAAAAGGTTTACCTTTGGAAGAGTTATTGGAGGGAGTCGGTTGCTGAGTAGCCGTGTCGGTGCGTCTGGAGGGTATGACAACGCCGGGCCATGAGCGGCAGGTGCAGTGCATTCCCTCATCAATGCTGGCGTAGAGGGTGGTCAAGTGGTTCCCACACCCTCCCCATGTGTACTTCCCGCAGCTTCTACACTCCACCCTATAACACATGATTTTGAGCAATTCCAACGTTGCCTTGCTTCAGAGGATGGTTTTATGACACAACAGACCCACTTTATAAAGAATATATTCGGATCATTGTTAACGCTATCATGTCGTTAACATCAATGCTTTCTTGGTTTAGTTCCTCTTGTGTGACTGGGGCCACCTCCATGCTGAAGATAACGCCTCGCATAGTTATTCGGTTATTCCATTTCAGATATTCTGTTTAGAAGCCACTCTTCCTATTCCTAATTTGCCTTTCAAAACCCTCTATGGACCAGATATTGCATTCAACGACTACAATTATGCCACGTTCTTAGGAATAACCGCTCCACAAAATACGATGCTAAAATACTCCCTCAAGTCGCCTCGTCCTTTATGTCTCTTTGTTTCGCAATCTTAAAATAATTTTTCTTATCCAAGGTGAACGAAATAGCAGAGAAGCCTGGGGGTGGTACTTTAATTCAAGTTCAAACTCATTTATTAGAGAAATCAAAATGAGAATACTTTGTACAGAAAGAAAATCGAAATCAATAATAAGTTATCAGATATATAGCCAAAACAATTCGGTAGCAACCATATAAGTCAGTCAAATAGCTTTTTAAGCTTGCAGATTTTAACTCCTAAATTATAGCTTATATACTTGAGCTAGCTTATAAATGAATTTTACCAAACAAACTAAGAATCCAAGAAACAGTACTAACTTCGATCTAAAAAAACGTTCATTATATCACAACGGTGGAAAGACCCGTGCAAGCATGAGTTATTTTATCCTGATTTTTCGGTTGGGAAGAAACAACCCATCGAATGGTGTACCAATAACTCATCGTTTATACGTCTTCAAGAAGGTCAAATATTTTCATAGGAGTATTCAAACCATAAAATTGCCATTGTTATAAAATTTTGAAAGGAATCAAGGATTTGTGGATATCGGGGCCCGTGACCCCGGCCAACCTCCTGGGCTCAACCTATGGGTCCTCCCATTACATACATGATAAGAAAACCTAATATTAAATACTATATACATTTGCTAAAGATCAAATATCCTTACATTTTGGTCTTCGGTTCAAATTCATCTTTGAGACCACTTCTCCCCTTCTGTCTTCGGCTAAACAAAAACCGTAGCATGCTTGAGTAATTACCGTGCCACCAAAGTCATAATTAACATTCATTCAACCAAATCCAGCGCAATACCTTGAGTGAATTTAATTGAAAAACATTTTCATGGTTGAGTGTTATTTCAAGTATTTAGAAATATCTGGCGATATCAATTAGCTGCACATAAAGCCAGTAAGTTATATAGCATAACACTCAGAAAACATTCAATTCCTTAATATACTCTAATCAATAGTTCACAAGTGTCAACAAACTGTATGGTTGCATTCAAAGTTCAAATTAAACACACCCCAAGAACTACATCAGCAAGCGTTGCCATCACCTTTGTCTTCAGTTGATTCTAACGCTTGTTTCTTTGGTGTGCTTCCTTCTGCCGAACTGGCATTTGATGCTCGCTTAACTCCTCTTCCTACCACACCAAGGTGTGTGACTCCACCAGATCCATTGGTGTGGGCAGTTGAAATGGATGGAGAGTCAAAACCTCCATTGCTCTTTACAGTAGCCAACTGTGAGGAACTCACCATTCCCTGAGATGATTCCTTCCCATTGCTTGCCTTGGCAGCAGCTAATCCTAGGATCTCAGCGAGAATTGACTTTGGGTTTGAAACTAACTGTTGCAGATCTTCAAGCTGCAATGCCATAAATTCCCATTTATATCGAAATAACAACATAGGGTAGATAGTTTATCTTAACAAAGTTTATCAAATCTACCTTCTTTTCCAGCTCACTTGATAGACCTTTGAGAGTTTCAATCTCTGATTGCTTATCCATAATTGAGTTATTAGAGTCAATGGGGCATGTTGGTACATCCTGGGTTGAGTCGGAAGCAGATGTCAAATCTGAATAACTCTTTACTTCATTTGTAAGACGTTGCAATCGTGCCTTACAAACAGATGTAGCCTTCTGACAGTAAGCAATTGCTTCTTCAGGCTTAGAACCAACCTCCAAACACAAGCATATGCGAAAGTTTCTATGTTCAGGAGTTAAGGTGGTCTAGCAGCAAAGCAGGACATATATGGCTATCTACTTAGCTTAAATTGCAGACACTGTGAATCAGTCAATTCAGTAATTTATTGCAACCACTTATGTTCTTAAATTTATCACATGCATTGAAACCAGAAAAGTTTACAGACAACAGAAAAACCACACATTTAGATAAGAATTAAACCAAGGATACAAGTCAGCAATTTTTCTATCATCTGGTTCAACCAGCTGTTCTAAGATGGACAGCGCCTTCTGGTAATCCGAGAGGGAAGTTTCAAAATCCTCTGCATATACAAGAACCAAGAAATAATCCATCCAGCTATTAATATAATCGTATTCTACCTTTTTGTATTTTTGGAGAAGAAAGAATTATTTAAATTTAAATTTAAAATGAGTATATGAATATGGAAATACCTCTTTCCAATGCAACATCTGCCAAAGTTGATAATATGTCCACCTGCTCTATTGTATTGACAGATTGCTTTTCAACAATGGCTCTAGCAATATCAAGCATTTTCCATGCCAGATCCAGGTCAGTCTCATCTTCATCAGCTTCTGCCAAGTCCTCAGCATCACTATCCTCGTCACCTTCTTCCTGCTCGTTCTTGGTGGACCCTGTTTCATGTTTGAAAACAGAAATAACATTAAGAAATTGATTCATCCGCAAACTACACCTTTTGTGGTTATACAAGCATACAATTCATCTTGATTAGTGAATAACATAATGTACTGCATATATAAAAGTGATCGTATGCTATCTTCCCCAAATTTGGCCACTATGGTTGATATTCTGACACACAGTGTCTGCTTCTAACAATTTTAGGAGGTATTTATACATATTTCTTTTCATAAATATCCTGCATAATATAATTTGCATCAACCACGAGCTCTTTCTTTTCCCACTGGCTTAGTTCCTATTCATTTTCAATATCAACATCTCATTAGTACACAAACAACTTAGAACAATTTATTTTTTAATTTATCATAAAGCAGTTCATAAATCAAGCTAAATTACCCCTATTGACATAAAGCATATTCTAGCAACTCTAAATAAAAGGCAGATCACATGTATAACCTATCATAGAGTCAATGCCTCGAAAAAACTTCCCCTTATCTGCAATGACTGTTGAGAAGCGTGGAATAATGCCGACCACAACGTAACATTAAAAGGAAAACATGCTTTCTAAGGCAATCTAGGTTAAACGTAACAATTTTTTGAGCAATTTCAAATTCGCATCACATTTTTCATATATATCAAATTCATCATATAAAGAGCAATTGTCTGAAAATCTTTGACCAAATAGAGCAATAAATTATGAACAAAAATCAAAACTACTAAGCAGTAAGCCCTACACTGACCATCATCCTCTGCTTCACCCTGGTCAGTTGAAGTTACATCCTGCCCAGCATTGCTCGAAAAGGAAGCAGTGGAAGATTCAGCGTTCAGAGAACTCTTCACAGGTCCTTCTTTTGTGGAGCCATGTTGAGATCCATCCTCCTTCTTGGGCACATCAGCCAAAGGATCAGCTTCCTCCTGAGCCTTGTACAAAAGAGCACACCCATATTTGTAGTATGTGTGCACACACTCAGGAGCAAGTTCACCATAATGAGACACTCTGTTTCATTTCAAATCTTCTTTCAGAGCATTATATATCAAAAAATAAAATTAAGCTATGAAACATCAAATTAACTATCATTTTCTATTAGTCCAGCACACAAACTCACTCCTTCATAAACTATACAGTCGTAAATGATAATTTCTGCAAACCTTTTAGCAGAAAGATTAAACTCCGCGCACGAATGTATTCTACGGTAAAATAAACGAAACCTGATTTCGAGAGCACGGCTAAAGTTATCAGCTGCTTCTCCAAAATCGTTCTCTTTAATTGCCAGGTTCCCTTTTTCCATCAGCTCATTCGCCAACTCCAGAGACTTCTGAGGATCGATAACGGAAGCTTCAGCGTTAGACACTGACTCTTCAACACCCTGCGCTGTACCGGCATCGACGGAAATTCCGCTCTTGCCGTTCTCATTAGAGTTTAGGGTTTCGTCCACCGCGGAAGCTTCCGCCGGCGGAGGCATTGTGACGGAGGTTTCAGATGCAGGAGCTTCTTCTGCCATTCTCGAATTTTGCTTCAGGGACGAGAGAGAAAAAGACGAGGGAGAGTGAAGTGACCTCGATTCGCAAGGGTTTTGATTTGAGGTTTTCGTTTCTGGCGCAAAAAATAACATGAAAATGAAACAAAAAACCCGAATACGAAATGGGCCTTTATACCCGCACCGTCATTGCCCAATTTTCAATTTTGACACGTGACACGTGTCGTGGAAATGGCGGCTAGTTGGGAAAGGGGTATTGTAGTAATTAAATAAATCAGTTAAATTTGGGAAGAAGCAGTGGCCACAGGTAGAGGATCAGTGAGGTAGTGGCCATGGTTTGTGCAATCTCATCGTCACCGTTCTCAACGCTCTCGTTTCGTAGTCTGGTTGTGAGCAATGCCTCATCGTCTTCCTGCAAGCCGCGTCTTGCGAAACCGTTGTTAGCACTTCCGAGCACGGGGCGAAGGCAGTTGCTGTTTATTCTGACGGCATCGACGGCATTGACGGCGAGGGAAGCCGTGGCGCAGGACATTCCCTTGTTCGGGATACGGAAGACTCTGAAGAAAGTGGAGGAGGAAGCAGAGGAAATTGTGAAGGAGGGGTTTGAGGCTGCGGACAAGGGGTTGGTGGCGGCAGAGCAGGGGCTCGAGACGGCGGAGAAGGGGCTGGAGGAGGCGGAGAGGGATATAGAGGGGGCAGTGAGTTTTGGAGGATTGGCCCAGGCGGGGGCGGTGGCCGGAGCGGAGGTTTTTGGAATTTTGGTTGCAACGGCGGTGGTGAACGGTATTTTGGGAGCGGAAGCTCAAAAATCGTGACTCGTGATAAGTTGATCAGACGTAACAAATGAGCATTAAGTTGTAGTTGTCCATGGATATCTTATAATCCAGTTGGATATGTTTGTGTGGAACTTGAATCCGGTCACTATTTTAGACTCTGCCATCTTTATTTCCTTATCTTTGTAGCTTGATCATGTATCCCTTGAATAAATGCATCTACAATCAATAGCCTGGTTCAGTTTTTTCTGTATATACCAATCTTTTGTATCATAAATCATATGATGGTAGATGATAGTCTGTCAGAATCAGATGAGTGCATGTATATTGGTATATTGAAAGAAGGAAAATAAAGCTTCCTCTGTAAGTGGGGAGAACAAGTTTTTCAAGTTTATGAAAAATGTATACCAAGGTCAGTAAGTTTGCATAAAGGTTTATAAAAATTTAAATCTTATTTAATCTGTAACTGGAATTGTGTGAGAATAAATTTTTGGATCTTTACATGAAACGTGCTTAGTTGGAGTAATCTATGATAAATTTTTCTTTTCGTGTAGTTTGGAAAAGAAAAATTGCTGTTGGGAAATTAGTTTTCCTATGTTATGAATGTTCCTAGCTTAAAACTCAAATATGATATAGCATTACTGAGTTTAAAAAAAAAATACTTAAAAGTTGAAGAATGAATTATCTTAAAAGCAATAGAAAAAATAAATAAATATCACAGACTCATGCATTTGTAGTTGGTGAAGGATTATCTGATGTTAGAATTGTTTTCTGATCACACTCAAGAGAATTAATGTGAGAAATGTTTCAAAGATCATTGCTGATCTTATATCCTCTTGTTTAAATCCCAATTAATTCAACATAAATTCATTCTTACTTCTATTCACAATTATCAATATTTCACCTTCCTAATTTCTAGAAAGTCTCATTTTTCTCATGAATTCATTCAGGAGACTTGTATGTTTATTGGTGTACTTGCTTCTAATTTTATCCTACTAATTATAAACTTACTAACTAAATATTTTTTTAAAGATTTAATATGATGCATTCTTTAAATTAAAACTAACATCACTACTTACTAAATAAATGGTGACATCAAAATAATGCGACTTTGGTTGTTGACCCAAATGTTAATGGCTGATTTTAAAATATAAGATTTTTTTAATATTTTAATTCAAATTCATATTCTTTGTTAGGGTTTTTTGGTGTCTCTTTGTTATGCCTTCAAAAATTTGATATATTAAAAATATTTTTAATACATTAATATGTCAAAATCAAACCCAACAGAGAGTTTAAAAAAGATCATTTAAATCACTTACTTCTTCTCTACCTCCATCCTAATCCTAACCTCCACACTTCTTTTTATAGTTTGTGTACTACCACGTTTCTAAGGTTAAAAATAATAATCCAAATACCACTTTGCTTAAACAACCTAAGAAAATTAAGTTAAAGGACTGAACTTATACTCAATAGAAACGTAAATATATTTTTATTGTTTATATTATTTTGTTTGATTAGTTTTCTTTTACTGTGTCACACTATTGATTTCAGGTCCAATCAAGATTTTATAGCCTGCATGTTTACTTTGTTTTGAAGATGTAAAGATCTGCAATTATTGTATCATAAGCTTAATTTGTTTTTTTCCAACCAAAAAAATAGCGTGTGATTGTAAATTTGTAAATAAATCACGGTAAAGGGATAAGTTGAGATGCTAATTCGATTCTTCCTCTATATTACACGATATTTCATACACTAATATGTCAAACGTTCCCTCGAAGAAAAATCTAGTTGTAATTTATACACATGTCTCATTTGTACATGTTTACGTGTCTTCATCCCCTTCCACGATCTTTATGCACTCCTTACCATTCTATAATCTTTGTTGCAGCTTGAGCTACTTCATGGTTGACACACTTATCAATTTTTTATCACCCCCTTGTAAATAAGTGTTTATCGAAAACTTTAGATGTTTTTTTTAGCGACCCAAGTTTGGGATCAATACTATGATATTTGTCACATAATTTTTTATAATAAAGCAAAAATTTTCAAAATAAAATATTAGACTTTTTTCAGATTTTAATCACATTCACCTCATAAATAAATAAATATCATATGTGTGACATGTTACATGTTTTATTTTCACAACTAACACATTAAAATCAATATAATAGAGGAGATGTAATTCCCACATTTAAATATAAAATATCCTAATTAAGAAACTTTAAAATAATATAACTAAATTGAAAACAATTAAACAATAATAATGAAACAAATTAATATATTAGGAGTTTTTAATATTTGGTGAAGTTATTTAATATTTTTATTTTAAGGATGTCTTTTAAAAAAATATATGAAAATGGATAGATTTTAAATAGAATACAAGAGTAATTCGTATTTAAAAAACTGAAACCAAGAAAATCACATCCCATTTTAAATCAAAAACATTTTATTTTATGTTAGATAACTAAGACAATCCCTTTCGTGCTGGAATTTTATTTTATTTTTCAAAAATAGAAGTTGGATTTATCGTGTTTCTTTTCCATATGACGGAGGAGGAAAGAAAAATCTTCCAGTGTTAATTGTTAACGGTGGGGGTTGCAATCTGAAATTCTGCGGCTACAAGATTTTTGTTCGGTGGATGGCGCGTCTCATAGCTCCAAACCCCATCGCGCTGCACAGATTCCAACCATGTTTTCCACTTCCTCGCTTCACTGCAAATCCTCCACACCGCCGCATCAACACCCGCAAATTCCAGACCTTAGTTTGCCAAACAAATCCTAACCTCGATCAAAAGGACACCCCTCCAACGGTATGTTTCCGTGCCTTTGCAAGAACAGAACCACCAACGAGGTTCTTTGTTTCGTACCTTAACTTCCTTTAACCTCTGCTCAGGAACAAGAGAAACTGGTGGTCGAGCCTACCACGGTCAATGCTCAGACCACGAACACCGCAACAACAACAACAAGTTCACTTCCTCAAGTGCCAAACAAAGATGTCAACAACAAAATCGCACTTGTTTCTACCTTAGCGGCTTTGGGACTTTTCCTGTCTGCCAGGTTGGATTTCGGTGTTTCCCTCAAGGATCTCTCTGTCATTGCAGTGCCTTACGAAGAGGTTTTCTGCTTCTCTTCTCTTAATTAATTAGCTCGTGTTAATTATGCCATTATATCTGTCAGTGTTCACAAGGTTTTCAGGTTTCAAGCGGTGTTGTTACATGCTATCTGGCACCATTTTTTTTTTCTTTTTAATAATACTTGTGGTCTGATGTTGGATGGTCCAGGCTCTTTCCAATGGGAAACCCACTGTGGTCGAGTTTTATGCAGATTGGTGTGAGGTATGTCGGGAATTAGCTCCTGACGTATACAAAGTTGAGCAGCAATACAAGTAATCACCTTCTAAGTAAACCACATGCTTCCCTATTTATGATCACTCATGTTAAGTAAAACATGAAGGCCATTTTACATTTTAAATGAAGGCCTATTTGTGATCACTCATATTTTTTCTCTATGTTTACTGTATAGTTTTTTGAGAAATGAAAAACAGACTGAAAAAAGATTATAGTTTTGTAATTAAAAGTGAAGATAAGAAATGAAAACAAATTATTTTTGTTAGTGTTAATTCGTGGTCTTGACACCATTTAATTTTCAATACAGGGATCAAGTTAATTTTGTTATGTTGAATGTTGATAACACAAAGTGGGAGCAAGAGCTTGACGAATTTGGCGTGGAGGGTATTCCCCATTTTGCATTCCTTGATAAAGAAGGGAATGAGGAGGGTAATGTTGTGGGTAGGCTTCCAAGGCAGTACCTGCTTGAAAATGTGGATGCCCTTGCTCGTGGACAAGCATCGGTTCCTCATGCTCGTGTTGTAGGCCAATATTCAAGTGCTGAAGCAAGGAAGGTGCATCAAGTTGTTGATCCAAGAAGTCATGGTTAGATGACCAGACACAGAGTACCTTCTTTTACTGTTTCACAGTATCTGGTTTCATCTGTCAGTGAGCAAACAGCTTGTTACTCTTGTTTACATTTATTTTTTCTTATCCACATCACAATCTTATTATGAAAATTGTCATAGATTAGGATCTAAAAATCTAGATATCAATCACACAAATGTCATCTCAAATGTGTCTATATTCTTTCAGTCTTCTTATAATTAAAATGTACTTGAATGCTTACTAGCCTGTTACTTTATTCATTATCTGTTTTATAACAATTTATATCTGTACACCCCCCACCCCCTTCAAATTCTAAATCCATGGAATTCTTAGTCTATCAGAAAATGGTGGTGATCTGCTACGATCACGGTTCACTACTCAATACCCACGACTAAGATTTAGAAGACATCTGCATATACATGTCGTTTGCAATAATTACAGGACGCTAGTATGGATCTTACAGTGTGGTTCATCTTTTTCTGCTTTCTGCAGTATCTGTGTTTTCGTTGGACTCTCTTCTTCGAGTTCTAATGGCTAATGCCTTAAGATTCAACAGTTTTAGTATGACCTTTTAGAACATAACTGAAACTTTTAATGTATTTGGTGTTTCGAAACATCACCGGCTTAATAGAAATAATCTTTTTTTCTTGTACAAAATGAAAAACAGCAAATAGGGCATTGGAAAAGTATTCCTGTTGTCAGTGCCTGTCACAGACAAAAGATCTAGAATTCTGACAACAAATACACTGAAGCAGGGTTAAGATAAGCATGGATCATGTGTTCATGTGGCATCAAGTGGGGCAGATATGGTAGTGCAAAAAATCTTATTAACCCAAATCAAATCTTAATCCAAACTAAATCACGTCTAAAAAAATCAAATAATGAAAACATTTTTAAATGAAGCAATGAAATAATGAAAACATTTTTAAATTAAGCTGGTTTATTTCTTAACAGTTCAGTTAATTGATTTCAAAAAGGAGTTTTTTATCCACGACAGAGGGTAGATCAACTAATTATTTTTCTCTGTTATTTTTCAGTTTCTTCCGCTGTGTTGATTTCTAGCTTTTAGTACAATACTTGCTCTCCTCTTGCATAGTATAAGACCCGGTAGCTTGAAATGAAATTAGCTTTATCACCTTTCCAAATTAATATTTCAGAAGTTAACCTTCTCTTGTCGCCTCTTATTTAACTCCAAATTCTCCATCAATGTCTGGAAACACAGTGTCCAAGATCCTTGGGGTTCTTATTAAAGTAAGAGGCCCCTTGTTCCCGCATTCCTGCCATTTTTAGTTTAAAACTGGTTTTGGCTCAAAAGTTGGTTACGAATCGATTTAAATTTTTTTTCTATTTTGAAAAGAAAAGACTTTTTCTTTTAATTTTAAAATTTAGTTCAAATAATTATTTTTTCATATATTGAGACCATAGATGCTTCTAGTTGCTTATACCTTGGCATAACTTGGACTACTCAGAGACACCCAGAGTGACAATAGTAGCCAATGGTGGTTTTTTCAAAGTAACTATTCATAGTATTGATCCTGCCTGAATAGTGAATTCTGCATATTGATTACTGATGATTTATGAATATAATATTTGGAAGTTGTTAGTAAAATAGAATCCTAATGACAATCATACACAAAAATAGCTATAGCAACAACTGGGACAGAAAAGGAAGTCTTGTATGCCTTTAGTATTCACATTGCTGGAGGCTATCCACCCCAAAGTAAGTATATGTCAGGGGATGACATTAACCAACAAGCTGTTTGACGAAGGTGAGCTGTGTCCACTCGACCAATGAATAGGATCATGCACTGATACAGGAGAACTGTCCTTCACCTCCACAGAATGAAAAAATCTCTCAATCTTCTGCGGAACTATCAATCTCGCACTCCCTTGGCCAGCCTTTTTGATACCACTCAGTGACTTCTCACTTCCATTGCGAGGTGATGAACAAGTGGACCCACTAGATGAAGCCATGGCAGTTTCCTCCATAGTTGCCCATCCACTGCGTTTAATGTGTTCTAGCTCCTCTGCCACTTCCATCATAGTAGGCCTCATGTCACTGTGAAAAGCAAGGCATCTAAATGCAAGCTCAGCTACCTTATGAATAGAATATAGAGTCCAAGCATCTCTATGTGGTTCAAGGAAGGGGTCTATGATCTCATCTACAGAACCCCTCCTAATCCTATCTACGGCAAGTGCAGCTAAGTTAACCTCACTCCGAGGTCGAGAAAAATCAACCGCTTTCATGGCAGTTATTATCTCTACCAAGACCACTCCAAAACTGTACACATCACTTTTATCAGAAAGATGGAAGTTCTGGTGATACTGGGGATCGACATAACCCGGAGTCCCTTGTGGAGCGGTTGAGATGTGAGATGTTTCTGTCATGCCAAGCCTAGAAAGCCCAAAATCAGCTATCTTTGATTTGAAGTGATAATCCAAAAGTATATTACTAGATTTTATGTCTCTGTGGTAAATTGGGGGATGGATAGCGGAATGGAGATATGCTATAGCGTTAGCAGTTTCAGTAGCAATGGCAAGTCTTACTGTCCACGGTAGTCCTTCACTCCTCTCTCTTTGCAAGTGCTGAGAAAGTGTTCCATTTTGCATATATTCATAAACAAGGATCTGCTCTCCCTTCTCTACGCAGCAACCTAAGAGGCGAACTAAATTTGGGTGACTCACTGAAGAAAGGAGCTTGATCTCATTCATGACTTGGTCAGCACTGTTGGTGTCTCTTTGCCTTAACTTCTTTATAGCAACCAATTCATCATTGTGCAGTTTTCCGGCATAAACTGTACCAAATGCCCCAGTTCCCAGCCTGTGTTTATCAGAGAAAGAATTTGTGGCTTTTTCTACTTCTTTGTAGGGATAGAAAGGTATGCTTGAGTTGCCTGCAGCTTCACGTAATTGGCGCTTTAATCTGGTATGTTTTCCCAACCAAATAGAACGGCGCCTAGCACAGTAGCATAGAAGAAACAGACCAGCCACCACCAAAGCTCCAGCTATGATTGCTGTCAAAAGTGGACAATCATGCAGAATTAATCCAAATATGAAATTTCAGAACTTCTCTTTTGTATTCATGTTTGTATCAGAAGATGGGAAAAGAACGTGAAAAAATATGCATTCAACAATAGTTGACAGGTTAACAAAGATTCTCGTGTGAAACAAATCTGCAACATGTGACTATATACAGTGAAAAGAGTAGGATATTAAGATGTTAAGGTTCTACTCTATAATACCTCCAACGGCAACACCGATTTTTGTTGCTTTTCCACATCCCCCGGAAGTTAGTGTTGAAGCACTGCAACTTGAAGCCGAAGCTGATGACCAGGCAAGAAAAGGAACAGATTAAAACCAATGACAATATATGCTAAAAGAACTAATATATCACCATCAGATGATAAAAAAATATTGTTCATGATATGCAGTATCTACTAAAATTTTCCTCGTTAAAGACAAGATTGTTATTGATCAGAAATTGCTTCAGTTTTGATTAATGTTTGAAGTTTTAATTATAAACCCTTTTCAATTAAAAAATAAATCAAACTCGTGCAATAGTCAAAAACGTCAAGATGTGGCACAGAAAATGTCCCACCTGAGGTTCTTATGTGAATATGAGATATCTATATTGAAAAAATGTCTATAATAGAAAGGGTATTTCGTATCACATTCAATTTAAGTTGTCAACAATATTTGGGTGATAAATAAATTGTCGGTGATGTCCATATGCCTAATGTTAAAAGTAGTAATTACTACCTTAAATTTGGCAGGTTCCTATTATTAATTGCTCACGTTGAGCAATATCTCCCGTTTGACTACGTCTAAACATTGAAAATTCAAATCCATTCAACCACGCATGTGCGGCCAAAACATGTTGACTTTTATTTCTTAAGGATTCTGTTTGGTTAAGTTACCATTCAAAACAAATAACGTATTCGTTATTCCCTCCGAACACAACTCAAAAATAAAAGAAAAATCAGAACATAAAGAAGGAACACCAAAATTAGAATGAGTAAAATTAAACAGGTTTAAAAACTAAACTATCAATAGCTGATTTACTTCCATATGCATAATTAGGGGACCTGTAATGCCTTATGATCTACACGACCACCAGAAAAAGGCAAGTTGTTTATCAGAAAAGAAAAGTCAACATGTTTTACAGGTAGGGTTTAGGTGAGCTATTGTAATGTACGTCTCTTCATACTTTTGTTTTAAAAAATATTTGTTCTTCCAACTTTTCAAATGCATGATTAGTAATTTAGTAGTATGCACTCAAATATTCTGCGAGTACTGACATATTTGTAAATAAAGTAATTGTTTATATTTAAGATAAAAGTATTTTATATCTTAGTTATAAACTATTTTATTGAGATAAATATAAAATAATTAATTATAAAACGTAATAAAGATAGGGATTATATTGTTATAACATGTTAATCAAGTATTTTCCATCCCATCCATCACGTTTAGGCCATTCTCAAGCTAAAAAGGAAAACAATGCTTTTATGTAATAATAACTAAGCAGATTAAGAAGAAAATTTGCATGCTTTCTGCAATTATAATGTGAACAAAAAAAAAAAAAGCAGTCTCTCGATAGTTGTGTTGTGTGATATACACTAGGCTCCAAAGAAGTTCAAGAAGATGAGTATTTGGTTCAGACGGGTCAAAATTGGGGTCTTGCCACATGGTTGTCCAGCACATAAAGCCGCAACCAGGTGTTAAATTCTCAGTCAAACCCCACAATTTTTCCAAGAACAAGAACCAAACCATATAATAATAATTAATAAAATAATAAAACCAATACACAGATAAATATATGATTATATATAATGTGAACTCACTTTTCCGGCAACCGGTGCCGCTTCTGAAGCCGTCGCCGGTGAAACCATGGATACACTGGCACCGAAACCCTCCTTTGGGGGGGACCTGTGTGCAGGTAGCGTTGTCAGAACATTCATCGCAGTGCCCATAAAGCCACCACGCCAACTCGACCACCTGAAACTGCAGCAGAGTCTCATTGCTCTGCCCAAAAGAAACCGCAGAGAACAAGTACTTACACTTAGTTTCATTCAAATCTTTGTACGCCACAACATCCACCCCATCTTGTTTCGAATAGCAACTGATATTACCACTTTTCTTATCGCAGGTTTCAAAATTCGAAGCAGGAATAACGCACCCACCAAACACCTCGCTGCAATCTTGCACCAGAAAGCTGTTGTTAACCGAGGGAGCAAAATTGTTTTGGAAAAGCGGCACAATCGATTCCATGCGGCGGTTGCATTTTGCAGGGAGATTCACGAATATGTTGCTGTTCGTAACGTTTTGGACCACAAATTCGTCGATTTGGACTAGGTTGTCGGAACAGTTTAGTCTGATTTCACAACCCTCGGAGAACCCGAAAGGGAACTGAAGACTCTGCTTCCCGCATTGCCTATTGCAGGTGAGGTTCTGCGCTCTTGCTGTGCACGCTATCAAGATCGTGAGGACTATAACGATATTTGTACAGTGTTGAAGAAACATTTCTAGATGCTAATTGAAACTGAACTAGCTTCAAATGGCCAATCACTATCATCACCCTTCCCTAGCTGAAAATTATACAAAAATTTTCACAAATTCAACTTCAATTCTCCCGAAATCTTGACGTTTTAAGAAATTAGAAGAATCATGGTAACATGATGATCTTCCAGATGATGGATTAAATGAAAATTAAAGGTTGTGATCGGTGCCGTTGGGTAGCCATCTATCTCAATAAATGCGGGCTCATACAAGAGAACCAATCACGTTTGAGGAAAAAAATTAAAAAAAAAAAAAAAACTGAAAAAAAAAATGAATTAATTGTCCTGAGACATAAATACGCATACCTTCAGAGGTTCTGCAAAGGTTGAAATCAGTTACTGCAGTAGTTGAAGAGGTAATTCACCACATAACACAGCACAGTTCTAAGATCGATTTTGAAGTTTAACAGTGTAAGAGAAAGAAAGAGATGGGTTTTGTCTGCTTAACGTTGTTCTTCAACGGAAAAACAATAAAACGAAGTTGCAGCGAGAGCGTAGGTTGCGAATTGAAAGGTACTCTAATAAGAAAGTTAGCCACATTCACACTTTGTTTGTGGATCAATGTCTTCCAAATAAAATACATGTGACAGTCGACATCTTTTTTGGACGTGTAGTGCCGAATATATCCCTAATTGAATTTTATTCTGCCCAAAATGCCCCTATTCCTAGCGCTAAATTACGCACACTGCGCGTAAAGTTTTAGTTAGTCAAAACAAGGCCAATCGTAGACGTTTGACTTATACGACACACATTATCTAGTTTAAGCCCTACACAGAATTGTTCTTCCAATTGTACTTAGTACTAAAAATGTCGTAGAATGCCTTTATAAGATCTGATTTAACAAAATTCAAAAAAAAAAAAAAAAACTTATAAAAAAAAAAATTTTAATATAATTAAATTAATTTTATTTTTTTTTTTTTATTTTTTTTTTAATTAATTTATACGGTTTCTTTTTTTTTTGTGTGAAATTTTGAATCATTCTAAAAAACTAACGAGTCACACACTAAGCATGGCAATACTATATAA
>Ga0123340_1000888_pt1 | contig 22867 bp, 18 predicted proteins | sample SirMexnodulemix_FD_89961 | JGI IMG/M metagenome (GOLD analysis project Ga0123340, IMG submission 89961) | Root nodule microbial communities of legume samples collected from Mexico - Siratro Mexico nodule mix | ecosystem: Host-associated > Plants > Roots > Nodule | place: Mexico: Nepantla...
ATAAAAATAAATATTATCACTTAATTATAAAAGTGTAAAATAAAAAAAAATCTGACAGCTTAAACAACAGTTATTTAATGATGCTAAACAAGTTTACGACTAAATATTGAAAAAAAAAAAATGTTAGTAAGACCTAATATTTTGATCCTGATCATTCGAATAAATATCATCTAGGACCTATAACATTGAAATGTGTAACTCCCATAACCTCTATTCTAAATCATCCGCTGTTTTTGTTTTTCTAATTTATCTCAAAATAAGTGATATTTTATTTTACAAGGTATTATAAAAATTCTAATTTATTTCTCACACAAACTAGTATATTAACTGTTTACTCACATTCTTTATTTAATGTATTTATTGAAAATGTAAAATTATTATAGTAATATATAGTGGGAGAGGGAGATAAATTTTACTTGAAGAGTACATTTTGCACGAGACTTTAAGAAATTATGACGTGTTTCTTTTCCTTCTTTTGTGGGAAAATCTGTACTTGGCCACCATACGAAAAAAAAAAAAGTACAATAAAATAGCTTAAACCATAAAACAAGGTCATTTGATAATGTTAATGGAAAGATTCTACTTAAATGTGAATCTTAAATCTTTCTTCTTAACCTAAAAAGCACGTTGTTGACTAGTTAATTATGGTCCACGCAGAAATCTATGCGATTTTTATTGACAAAATAAAATAGAATATTGCTCCGAATCGCCATATACTATATGATTCATTCTATTTTATGCATTCGATTCAATTTTTCTACCTTTCTTATAGTTTACAATTTATCTGAAGTAAATGAAACAATTTTGAAGGAACATGCATATGCATGCATGCAATGCAAGACGTCAAAGTGAAGCACCCAGATTCGCATTTGCTCTTTCGCGCTAAATACAAAAACAAAAACACAGGAAAGTTTACAAAAACTTACCTAAATATTTTGAAGAAGCTTATGTAAACCTGTGCCATTGGTTTAGAATGTTGATGCACTGAAAGACTATAACCGCCGTTGGTCTGATAAAGTCAAGTTTGAATGAACATTAAATGAACAGTAATATTTTTACCCTAAAATAAAAAAAATGATTTAACAACTTTATTTTAATAATATAATCATATATTAAAAAAATAATTAAAATATTAATATGGTCTAATGATAAATTGTGAGTACATGATCCATCCAAAACCGCCCACTGGTTTATGAACTCCGTCCATAGGTATTCCCTCTCTGCATTTTACTGTGTGCAACCTTTTTTGCTGCTATTATTGCCCCTGGTTTCGTTGAACCAAACTAAAGCCACTAGTGTTCAAAATATTTTGCTTAAAACAATAACGTGGACCTAGATTGGACTAGTTCAAATCATTGAGACTTTCATTACAAGGAAAATTCTCATTCTCCATCCAAATCAAATAATAAAAAATGTACAGGATCACATGATAGCTCATAAATGAAACTACTTAACAAACTGTCCAATCATGTAGATTAAATTCTTCAATGTGTAAGTGTTTAAAGCGGTTTTAGATCTTTTGTAACCCTATATATTACCCATTCAGTCATGTATTTTCAGCAAACAAACACTTGGCACATACATGGCTGTTCCTGTTATAGATTTCAGCACTCTCAATGGAGAAAAAAGGGGTGAAACAATGGAACTTTTGCATGAAGCTTGTCAGAAATGGGGTTGCTTTCTGGTAAAGAGAATTATATTTGTTACTTCCTCCTTCCACCACCTTTCCCTTTTTCTTCTTTTCACCAATTGTACATGTGCAGATTGTGAACCATGGATTTGACAACAAGCTAATGGAAAAGGTGAAGCAGCTAGTTAATATTCACTATGAGGAGAACCTGAAGGAAAACTTCTACCAGTCTGAGATAGCAAAGAGCTTGGACAGAAACCACAACACCTCTGATATAGATTGGGAAAGTACCTTCTTCATTTGGCACCGTCCCATTTCCAACATTAGCAAAATCCCAAACCTCTCTGAGGACCTTTGGTTAGTCAACACAACATATTTTTCACATACTATCTTCATAAATATTTTTCTACAAATCACAAATTTTATTTACTATCTTCATTGATGATATTATGCACATAATCTGATAACATGGTTTTAACAATTGTATATGCAAATGCAGCCAAACCATGGATCAGTATATTGATCAACTCCTTAAGCTGGCAGAGAAGTTGTCTGAGCTTATGAGTGAAAATCTTGGTTTGGAGAAAAATTACATCAAGAAGGCATTTTCTGGAAGGAATGGACCTGCCATGGGAACAAAAGTGGCCAAGTACCCTCAATGTCCACACCCTGAACTTGTTAGAGGACTTAGAGAGCACACAGATGCTGGTGGGATCATTCTATTGCTCCAAGATGACCAAGTGCCAGGCCTAGAATTCTTCAAAGATGGCAAATGGGTGGAGATTCCTCCCTCCAAGAACAATGCCATTTTTGTGAACACGGGTGACCAAGTGGAAGTTTTGAGCAATGGCTTGTACAAAAGTGTTGTGCACAGAGTCATGCCTGACAAAAATGGAAGCAGACTCTCCATTGCCAGCTTCTATAATCCAGTTCCTGAAGCCATTATCTCCCCATCTAACAATCTTTTATATCCAAGTAATTACCGTTATGGAGACTACTTGGAGCTTTATGGCAAGACCAAGTTCGGTGAAAAGGCTCTGAGATTTGAATCCATCAAGAATATGACCAACGGCCATCACAATCATAAACCTTAAATAAAAGAGCTCACAGATACCCTTCTTTCTAGCTAATTTTACAACTCATGTTCCAAAAGTTCTTCCTAAAATTAGCCAAGAAAAGAAAATGTAACGGGAGGACACGTTTCATTCTTCTTTTTTCTTTTTGTTTCAGTATGAATAATAACAAAGAAAGCACAGGTTTTTTCTTTAATTTCTGAGCGGGGTAAATTATAAACGATTTTTAGTAGTTTATACGCAACCTTTTCTGTTATTTCATAATCTTTCATTATCTTATATCCTTTTTTCAAAGGAAAAAGTTAATACAGTTGTAAAGGCAGAGGAGATTTATGCATATCTATGTCCAATTCCGTGTCCTCTTCTGCTTTGATTACTTTTTAACATTTCCCGTACTTTAGCCAGAGAAGTGTGTACAATGCGCAGATAAATCCTTCGCAATATTTATTCGTTGATCACTTGAGCCACCAATAAAACATCAGCCAGCAAAAGATGCATTTTTGCTTTCATATCTATTTTCTAATTTTACTACAACGAACGTTCTAGTAAAAGGGATGGAGCATAATTCCTATTCTAATCCAGAACTTGCATAAGAATGTAGTGAAAAAGTAAATGAAATAGATTTCAAAATCTCATCCATATACTTCAGAACGCAAAACATATTTATAAAAATACTTAAGAGATTTAGATCAATCACTTAGGAAGTTTTCCAAGAGAATACAAGCCATCTTCATATATTTGCTCCTCTGCTTCCACACTCCATCTGTCAAGTTTAGTTTACAAAACACATTTTGCAAACCAGAAAAGCAGTATTTAACATCCCATTTGTATTCAAATGGGAGTAAGCAACAGCATCACTGCGGTGCTGAACTTCATAGCCCTTTTGGCCTCAATACCCATAATAGGTACAGGTTTATGGCTGGCCTCCAAACCAGACAACGAGTGCATCCACAACTTCCGCTGGCACCTCCTCATCCTTGGCCTCCTCGTACTCCTCGTCTCTCTGGCTGGCTTTGTCGGTGCTTACTGGAACAAGCAGGGCCTCTTGGCCTTTTACCTTTGTTGCATGGCCATTCTCATCGCTCTTCTCCTTTTCATCCTCCTCTTTTCTTTCATCGTTACTAGACCTGATGGAACCTACCATGTCCCCGGAAGAGGCTTCAAGGAGTCCATGCTCGATGCTTTCTCCCCCTGGCTAAGGAACCATATCACCACTTCTCGGAGTTGGAACAAGATAACCACTTGTTTGGCTGATTCCAATGTCTGCATTAAGCTCACGCAGGATTACGTATCTGCTGATCAGTTCTTCAACTCGCATATCTCTCCTTTACAGGTTACTCTCTCCCCCACCATTTGTTTCATACAATATAAACAAGGACACTGATTCACTTTGTTAACCATGTTATAGTTAAGAGAACCAATATGTTGACTTTGTTAGTTATTCAGTTCTACTTGCACTACTAAGTCCTTTCTCTGTCTAAATCCACGTATTTCATACTCACATCTCACGTATTATTGCATGTTCAAGACACTTCAATTGCTGATCTTTATTAAAACTAATGTAGCGATTCACACGAATAAGCTTTGGACTTGATGGCTTTTAAATTGCTAAATTAGAATTTTCATTAGACTCTGAATAATTAAGAATAAGAATTCTGATTTAGGTGACATGAGATGGTTAATTAGGGATCAGTGAAACATGATATCCTTCTAGCTCCTTCCCTTTGGATTGGCTTAGTTGTGAAGTTTCTCTATAGCATAACAGGAGTTGGGAAAGAAGAGTGGCCGTGATGTTCGAAGTGGGTGGGACCTGGTTTTCTACCTTACTCCTGAAACATTTATTTTATCAGCAATATCTTATTCTTGAAACTTGGCCTACTTTTAGAGAAATTGAGAAATTTGGGAGCAGAATAAATTAATACGCCAACAATATTTCAGCTCATTCGCTTGCTTTATTCCACGTGATAACAAAGCCATGTTGTGGTTGCCAGCTTTTGGGCTGTATATCACGGGGTTGTTTTCTTTATGATAATATCTGCTTTATTCAAAATTGGACTTGATTTTTAAAAATAATGGCTTCAGTGATCATATTTTTATAATTAGCAAAAAGGATGTTGTCCCTTTTCCTGAAACTTAAAAAAAATACTACGTTGAGGGATTAAATTCACATATTACCAACAAGTAGAAACACTACATTTTTAAAGTACAAAGACTAAGACAAATTTTAACCAAATTTTGAGAGACATGAAACATATTTTGTACTTCAACTCTCTTGGTATTTGGTAATATAGTCCCGTGTCTTGTTTTTTCTTAGAAAATGAAAGACATGTTCTTAATCCAGTAATGACGTATTACAGTCAGGATGCTGCAAACCTCCAAGTGCTTGCGGATACAATTATGTGAACCCCATATTGTGGATAAGTCCTGTGAATCCAATGGTAGACCCTGATTGCTACTTGTGGAGTAATGACCAGAATCAACTCTGCTACAACTGCAATGCATGCAAGGCAGGACTTCTGGGGAATCTGAGAGAAGAGTGGAGGAAAGCCAATGTAATTTTGATGGTGTCAGTTGTTGTACTCATCTGGGTCTATCTAATTGCCTGCACTGCCTTCAAAAATGCACAAACACAAGACCTTTTCCGCCGTTACAAAGGGGGTTGGGTTTGATCCTCTTTGTATTCTTTTTTGTCAAATTGATCTTCATAATTTCTTATTCCAATGTATATATTCCTAGGTGGTTTTCTCTTTAAGGCTATGAAAAGTTATGAGAAGTGATAAAGGGAGAAATCTTCCAACGTTAAACTAGTCAGAATCCTGATTCAAGCTTTCACAGTATATATGTAGTAATTCTTATATGCCAAACTGTCCATGACTTCTTCTGTATGCATTTTACAATAATCTCGGTACTTATAAGTTGATCACATGTTTTTGAATTAAAAGTAGTTCTATTCAATATACTAAAATAATACAAAATTCATGGCTCATATTTACAATGAATATTAAATAATAGTTTTAATAAATATTTATGAATAACGAGTACATATATTATATTTTGTTGGGGCGATCATTATTATATATAATGTACTATTATTTATTTTTATTTTTAAAATAAAATTGTTGGTAAAAGAAATTAATAATTAAATATTTTTTTAGGATTTGATTATATATATGTATGTAGAATTAAAATTATTTTTATGTAAATTTATATTTTGTAAAAGAACAACATTTAGAAAATTGTATTATTTGTTTAATAAACGGTGATGTAACTGCAACGATGTCGTTTAGTGGAAACGGCGTAGTTTGACATAGTCCAAAATGCCAGAGTCGAAACCCTGCATGAACCTCTGGTGCCTGGGGAAGCTTGGGAGGTGTTTGGCTAAATGTTGAAGAGAAAAATGGGAATGGCATGGTTGCAGTTGCAGAGAATGATGAGCAAAGGAGGTGCTAATTTGATCTCAACACTCCCACACTCTACGCCTTATTCTTCTTCTAGATTCTTCTCCAAATCATCGCCCTATGTTGGTAATCTCTTTCTCTATTCTCGTCTTTGCAAACAAACAAACACGCCCTAATCTGTGAGCGACTTATTAATGTTTTTGATTGGCGCTATGTGCAGTGAAGGTTGGAATACCGGAGTTTCTGAACGGAATTGGGAAAGGGGTTGAGTCCCACGTTCCCAAGCTCGAATCCGAAATTGGAGATTTCCAGAAGCTTCTTGTCACCCGCACTCTCAAGCTCAAGAAGCTCGGTATTCCTTGCAAACATGTATGTCTTTTACAAAATAATTTGTTAGACATTAAAGTGATTCGATTTTCTGCATCTGTCTGTGTTTTCTAAGATGTTTGATGTACTATTGTCACCTTCATCCTCGCACACTACCTTCCATCCATTAAAACAAAGTCAGGCTTTATGATCCTAAATTACCGTTTTTACCAGAGTCCAAACATGGCTTATCGTATATGCCACTATAACTTGTATTCTATGTCTTACATTCGTGTATCCAAGATAAATTTGCACAAATCTCTAATATTTGAAGTAAAATGACTCCTTGTCGTGATGTGAGACAATTCAGGTCACATTTTCGATCTCATGACTTGTTGATTGGGACTGAAATGATCTTCACCTTCTGTTAGGAGTGGGTTTTTTGTACTTACATGGATTTCAAGATACAATGATTTGATTTGGCCACAAGACATACAAAATGTTCAGTTAACTTGCAAACACTTCCTAACGACTAGTTTTTGCTTTGCAGAGGAAGTTAATATTGAAATACACACACAAGTACAGGCTGGGATTATGGAGGCCACGTGTTGAGTCCATCAAAGCTTGATATTGCATGTTCAAGGACCCTTCAATTGCCGATCTTTATTAAAACTAATGTAGCGATTCGGTGAAACATGATATCCTTCTAGCTCCTTCCCTTTGGAGTGGCTTAGTTGTGAAGTTTCTCTATAGCATAACAGGAGTTGGGAAAGAAGAGTGCCCGTGATGTTCGAAGTGGGCGGGACCTGGTTTTATCTTATTCTTGAAACATTTTTTTTTTATCAGCAATGTCTTATTCCTCAAACTTGGCCTACCGTATATGACATGGATGATTTGGTGTTTAAATTAGAGGTCAGCAGGCATCCAATTCTGATACTGTGACCTACCTGCAGATAACAACTGTCCACCTAAACGTCGAGCTGCTTCCAACAGTAAACTAGTCAGAATCCTGATTCAAGCTTTCACGAGTATATAGTAATTCTTATATGCCAAATTGTCCATGACTTCTATATGCATTTTACAATAATCTCGGTACTTAGATGTTGGTATCTGCAATCTTGACAAGCATACCACTTTAGTTGTATTTTGAATGCGTGACCAAATTATTTGAAGTAATTATAGTTTAACCAATAATCTTGATTCTTGAAATTGAATCTTAAATATACAATTGTCTTAAACACTGCAAGAGAGAATTTTATTAGTCATAATGATCCTATTTGACTCCTCCAGTGGAATGTATTTGTGATCTCTACCAAAGCAAAAAATTAATGTTGATCAAGAAAAAGGGTAAAGGCAACCGACACCACTCGCCATAAAGAAAAGTGCTTTTGAATTCTAATGTTTTGCAGATCTCCCATGAACCGAAAGGTAGATCTTCCCACAGTAGCAATATTTTATGAATGATTGTAGAGTAAAACCAACAGAGCTAAGAATTCAGTTTGTGTGTCCAATGCTGGTGGCAACACTCACTAACACCAATAGATTAGTTACCTACTGCATATATTGGTATTCCACGAGACAACAAAACATTTTAACAGGAGTTTTGTGTACATTTCTATGAAGGGCAATGCTATAAAAAAATTTCATTGCAATATGATTATAAGAACGAATTTCTCCCACCAGATTCACTGCTGATAAGTGATAATAAGTAAAATTGTAAATATATTGCCACGAACTCTCGTTTCATATTTCTCTCAAGCAGTAGAGAGCTTCCTAGAGTACACAACGTACATAGGATCTGAGCGTCCAGGATTAGGAGATATATCCACAGCCTACACAAAAAAGCGAACGGCAATAAACCTTGGAGAATTGACATCAGCAGTAACACTGCTATATTATATCAAACATTACAGAGACTTATTATAATTATTTTATGACCCTAGTAGAATTTATAAATTCTCATTTATACATGGAGATGAACAGTAGTGAAAGAAAGTACCCTTCAGCATTGAATGAAAAAGCTATAGAATGTTAATTAACTGATCTTTGGCGACATATTTAATTAAGGAGAAAAAAATGCCTTATAAACATGTCAAACACGGATGACTATACAAGATTAATCACAAACAAACTAGTTTTGTTGCAGGCCCAGTAATGACTCAGATAAATTACAGGAAGTGCTGCTCTGAAAACTAAAGAGCGAAATATGCAACAAAGGAGGAAAAAGTTAGATTTTAGAAAGGAATTTAAAGATTAGTGCTAAACTTGAGTGTGGAAAGAAAATATCAATTATGAAATTACCACCTGAGGAGGTTCAAATCCTCCAGCATAATGGAAATATGATCCAACAATCATAATATGATCAGCATCCCCAGTTGATGTCCATATAGAAATGGCCTTTGTCCAGAAGCATCGGTTTGAAAAGCTAAAATCATCAATGAAGTCATCATGAGTAGAATAGGACATGCCAGTACAAAATCAATAAAAGATGAAACGTCATCTAAAAGAGAACTGGCACTGGTGTAAAGATGAAAGTTTGTTTATATGAAATATGAAATAAAGGAACAATTGTGTACATTATGACAATTTGGGAGCGAATCTCAGTGGTTGAGGAGTAACAGATCTTGAATATAATTTAAACAAGATGACTGTTAAAAATTCATTGACTGTATAAACTGGCATGATGGCATCTATAACTAAAAGTGACATTTTTATGAAAATTAATGGTGTAAATTAGTGAAGTACAGTTGAAGTTGCATCTTTAGTATGAAATTTCTGGAAGATTGCTTTGTGCTAAGTTCATTGGTTTTAAACATTTAGGTTCAGTATAAAATACATCATTATATCTATATGTCTGGCACATAAGCTTTCTCGTGTAGCCTTCTTTAGCATCTATTTTCCTCTTTTTCTAGACACGTCAAGGAACCTCTAGACATAGCTTTCTGATCTTGAATGTTGATTGTAGATACCAGATGGCAAGAATGGTCCAGAAAGTTTCTGAGTACAGATTATTTAGTTTGGATCAGATGATCACATATCCACGAAATCGTAATTTCATACGAAAGTGCTTGGAATATTGATTGTAGATACAAGATGGTTAGAAGAGTCGGTCCAGACAATTTCAGAGTACAGATTATTTAGTTTATTTCAGATGATTAAATATCCACGACTAGGTGATTTTATACGAAAGTATTTTGTGGCAAGTCTTCTTTTCAATTATCAGATTTCATAAAACTGGTAGGTAGTTCCATAATGGCTGAAAAGATTATCACCTCATTATGGCTAGTCCACCTGGCTTGAGAACCCTGCACATCTCCTTGAAAACATCAAGTGGCTTTGTAAGGTAATCAACACTGACCTGAAGGGCATATTCAATTATTAAGGCCCATTAAATCACTGACATATATGCTAACCAAGAATTCAGACGCACTTCTAAACCCAAAAGATTTTAAATGGCGTGGGGGGACCTGAAGTCTCTTGTTCCAAAACAAAACAGTCCTATTTCTAGTGCTTTAAATCAGATATTCTAGTAAAGAAACAATCAATGTATTTAACAAGAGAAGCCGTTTTCATCAATACACTAGTATCACCTAAAACTAGTTAGCAGTTTTTAATCCAAAATATGTAGGTCTAAAAATTTATATCATAGTTGATGAAGTTATTCCTATCCATCCTTTTAACATACAATCGGCATCTATGTCACAACTGGTAATTATAGTGGTATCATCAATATTTGAAGAGGTCTATACCTGAAATTTCTTTCGACCAAATGCTAAAAACTTAAGAGTGTAATAAGTGAATTCTTAGCTTTAATCATCGAGAAGGTAAAACTTATTACAAAACATTGAAAGAAAAATAAAATTTAAACAAATTAGTGACAAATGAGCAACTTAAATGTGTGATATAAGCAAATTACATGCACCACTTGAAATAATTTCAAATATCGAAGTTATGTTATATGGAAAAGTATTTTTACCACATTAGTGATGATGTCGAAAGAGTTATCCTCAAATGGGAGTTTGGGATTCACATTTAAGTCTTGCACAGCACACTCTGTGAGAACCTACAACATCAACAACTTCAATTAACAGGTCCACGTTTCTGTCAAAATTAAAATGCTGAGAATCTTGAGATATAGCTACATCACTATTTTTTATCTGAATTCAGGCTATTGGGCCGCACACGGATATGGAAAAATGATCTAAGAGTCACCTTAAGAATACCAAATTCAGTTTCAGTCCCAAAATTAAAGATCAATGATCACCACATTACACAGTATTATCTTACTGGGTTCCTCTTCAGCTCTGCTTCATTCATGCCTAATCCCACCACTCGTTCTTGCTTGTATCCTGGTGGAAAATGGCTGACCTAATGCAAAGTGGAGATTTATGACAATATGTAAATGCAATGCAACTTCGGAGAGACCAGAGTTATAGTACTGAAACTCTTACCCAACTGCTACACATATCCAAGATGCTTACTCCGGGAGTGTTGCTAGGTGGGAAAACTTTGGAGTAATACTTAGTCAGAGCAGCAATTGCAGGGTCATCAATGTGTGTCACAAATCGAGGTGCATCGTAGAACAAGGAATCAGGTGTCCTGAGGGGAAAATTTCTTGATATTATACACAAAGATTAACAAAAAAAAAAGGAGGATAAGAAATTTTGAAGCCACAGGTGGCTTACAAACAGCAAAGAATCAGTACTTGAAGATAGCAGATAATAATGACATTAGAAACAAAAGGAACAAGTCAAAAGATGCAAAACAGAAATTTCAACACAACAATAACATCCATACAATCACTTCCTATCACACTATGCAGAATTACTTCAAGGAATAACAGTTCTTGAAGCAACTAGTGAAGAAATTTACTCATCATAGCGCTGGAAATCCTCCTCCTTAAAGGGGAACTGGTCCGGCCAATCAACATTCTTCAGCAACTGTAAAATGGGAACGTAGCACAAAGAATGAGAAACAAACATAATTCAAACAACAAGTGGCACACAAAAAATACTTATATATGTAATGCAGCGTTTTCGACTTGAGATGATGAAACATAAAAAAAGGAAAGAAGCGTTATGAAATGATGACCTCATCCACTGAGGAACCAGCCCTTATCCTTGCGGAGGCCATGAAGGACTTGCTACCCAAAGCAGCAGCCATGGTGAAAAATTGAGAGAAGAAGGAAGCTCCAAGCCCCAAAACCATGCGACGAGGACCCTTAGCTTTCCAATTCAACTTCTTTATTGGAAGACTAGTGGCAAAGGTTGAAGAGTGACAAACACAGACACAACCCAACACTGGCAATGGCAACCTTAGTCCAACAACATTTGCCATCTCCGAACCAATTCCTCAACTGTCACTGCTGGATTATCCTCAGACATCTTCATCTCACAACACACAACACGACACCTCATACATATGCACTACGTGGCTGCCTGCAACCCCACTACCTTCCCTGTAAATTTTCCATCCATTTTTTTAATTTCCTATTCCTTTTGCGTTTCACATAAATTATTCTTCAAATATAATTCTTCATCCATATTTTCAGGAAAATATAATTTAACCTTCACGTACGTATTTTAACGATTATTTTTCTAAAACTAAAGAAAGACGAGGGGTGAAAGATAAAATTATATTTAAAGTTGTTTTTAGTTTATTATTATTTAGATAAAAATTCAAAATTTATGTACTTTCTGAAACTAAATTTACTAATTTGCCCGTCATTATTCACAAGAATAAATAAGTTCTTGCAACTCTGTTTTTTTTTTTTTTTTTACTAAAAACTATAAATGTATTAAAAATGCGATCTTGTAGTTCAGTGTACTAGTAGTAATTTTAAAATTTATAAATTTTGACCGTATGAATATAAATGTGGAAACTAATTTCGTTATAGCCAAATTCCAACCTAAGAGTTCATTGGCGCAACAAAAAATGCATACAATAAAAGAGATACAAATAAGATGTTTCACTGTTCCAAAGTCCCCAGTTTTGACTATTTTATGTTTGGTTTTTGGTTTTTCTAATCCAGTACCAGTTACTTGGGAAGAGTGATGTTGAATAACAGCAATAGTTTTTTTTTTTGAGAATCTTCCATGAAATTACTGGAGAGTTGACTTGAGCCAAGATGATAGAAAAATGAATTTTTGTACAAAAAGGGTGCTCACCCCTTCTAGTAGTATGTAAACCACACTTTCGTTGTGGGACAATTACTAAGAAACAACTCCCCAATATTATACAAGGAAATTGATCTCTAGATCAAACACGACTTTTGCATATTTAATTATTGAAACAAAAAATTTGAGACCGCCAATAAGTCTTGTTTTGGTTGTGAATGTGATAAATCTATCTTATCGTTTGTTTTCAGTGAATAGTGTAGTCTTTGGTTGAGATATCAATCCAAAACAAAGACCTCAAAATCGAAAGCAAGTTTTAGTGTTTTTATGCCACAAACCAAACCCCAAACTACTTCTATCCGTTTTTATCTAAAAGATAAATAGGAAAAACAAGAGATATTTCATTCTGGGAATCATGGCATGGGCCATCAACTTATAATATTACTTGTTCTATTCTAAATATAGGCTTGGTATTAGGTTAATTGACGATAAATATATATTACAAGAATTTGTATTTTGAAAGTAGTATTTATACTAATATTAAAGGAAATATATTTTAATTATATTTTATTGTAATAGTATATAAAAATAAAAATATTAAATCTTTTGAATTTATTTCAATAGTATGCAAAAATAAAGATGTTAACACTACATAACATTTACCATATTTAACTATATTTGATTTATTCAAATCTTTTGAAAAATACTTCTCCTATGTTTAATAGACAAGTGGTAGAAGTAACAGAAACAACAAAACGACAAATGAAGAAAATTAAACAATGATTTGAGATGGGAAGGTTTCTTTTTTTAAAATGCAACTACTACCGTTAATTAAGCATATTGTAATCTATACGGTCTCGATGCTAGATTTTCCTTCTTCAATTCCATTTGCTTTTTACAGCGTAACACGCAACTTAAAGATGAAAACCAACCACATAACTACATAATCAAATTTTGTTTTAAACGGCAAGCTATTCACTTTTAAATTTAATTCCTTCTATTAGGTTAAGAAATTTCCGAATTATTTTCCCATGCATTCCAAGGAAACTTTGCTGATAAACTTTCGTTCTTTTTCAAATTTTTTTTTTTTATCTTTTTGGGTTACAGCTGCACTCCACGCAGTTAATAAAGTTCATGTTAGATTAATGAAGGTCGTTAGGTATTAATGTTTGAGATATTTTTAAATTATTGAGGTCACCAAACCAAGTTTACCACTTATGTTGCTTTGTTTTGTCTTGTGTGACAAAAATACAAGTAGCTATGACGTCACATTTTAAAATTGAAGATATTGTTTGTTTTATATAACAATCCTTGCGAAGTTGAAAAACCATTCATTCACTGCAACTCCAAAAACAAAGATGGAGGAGTCCGAGCCCAAGCCCAAGCCCAAGCCCAGATTCGTGATATCGGCATCGGAGGCCCAAGCCCATTCCTCTCCCATCGCCAAACTCCTCCCCTCCCTCGTCCCCTCCGCTCAATCGCTCGCCCGTCCGCCCATCTCCAACTTCCCCGTCGCCGCCGTCGGCCTCGGCGCCTCCGGCCGCATCTTCGTCGGCGTCAACGTGGAGTTCCCGGGCCTCCCCTTCCACCACACCATCCACGCCGAGCAGTTCCTCCTGACCAACCTGTCACTCCACGGCGAGACCCGCCTCGACTCCTTCGCCGTGTCCGCCGCCCCCTGCGGGCACTGCCGGCAGTTCCTCCAGGAACTCCGCGACGCCCCCGACATCGAAATCCTGATCACCTCCCACGCGAACCCTGACTTCACCCCTCTCTCCCACTTCCTCTCCCACCGCTTCGGCCCCCACGATCTTCTCCCCAAAACCGCCCCTCTCCTCTTGGAGCCTCGCCACAACGCCCTCTCTCTTCCCACTCCCATTCCCCAGACCACCAACCCTAATCTAACGCTTCCGGCGCTGGAGGCGGCGAATAACTCCCACGCGCCCTACAGCGCGTCCCCCTCCGGCGTCGCCCTTCTCGATTCCAAGGGGAGTGTCTATAAAGGGTCTTACATTGAGTCTGCAGCTTATAACCCCAGCTTGGGACCGCTCCAGGCCGCCCTGGTGGCCTTCATTGTCGGCGGCGGCGGCGGCTATGATGAGATTGTGGCCGCCGTGTTGGTGGAGAAGGAGGGGGCGGTGATCAAACAGGAGCCCACGGCGAGGTTGCTGCTCCATTCCATTTCCCCTCACTGCCACTTCAGGGCCTTTCTTGCCACCTCTTCTCTCTCATCTTGAACCACCATCAACAACATTGATTTTTCTTCTGCAATAAAAACCATTACAATATACCTCTGTTATCGTCACGTATGAATATGGTGTATAATAATGCCCATACTGTGCTTCTAATAATTATTATTACTATTGTTATCTGTGTACATTATTATATTTGACTCATGTTTCTTGGCTTTGTTTATTTCTTTCTTTATGTTAATCATCAAAATAGCAGGAAGAACTCCTTCTTCATATCCCCCATATGCCATTCTTTGAAGGAAGCCTTTTTAATGCAGCGTTAGGGAAATAGTTGAAATCAGTGTCATGCTATCAAAATAAGTTGTTTTCGTTCTCTGATTGGGTGCCAAAATATGAGGCATGTCCCAGTGCTTTTTTTTGGACCACCTCTCTTTTGCAGTGGCTGGTGGGGTGTGACGTGGTGGAGTGGAGGAGGTAAAGCTTCCGTATGGCAGTCCTTCTGAGCCACCTTATGCTCAGATATCTTCTGCCACCTCATCAAATGTCAACTATGTTTCTCTATGTGGAATCATTCCTCATGTTTCTTCCAACCATTATCAGAACCCACCACCACCATTATCAATCCTTCCTTTTTTCTTAGTACTCATTCAAAGTGTCAGTGTCCATGGTTGATGTTACGTTTTTGGGGCAACTGTGATTTAAAATAAATCAGGAGGAAAGCAGATTAGACACGTTGAGTAGGTCTACTTAGTCATTATTTGGTTTAAAATTGTGGTCTTAGTTGCAATTGTATGGTAATTATTAATGTTGTGATATTGTAGAAGACTTTGACATTATGGCTAAAAACAAAAATAATAGTTATAATATATAAACCCCCCTTTAAAACCAAACACTTCATAATCATTATTATTTCTCTTATTACATTATATAATTTATCATTCATATGCTTTTAAGTCTTTCCCTGTGTATTAAAAAGAATTTAGTGAGTGCAAAAGCTTTTCCCTTATCTGTGACGTAGATTGAGTCGAAAAAGAGAGAACATAAATGAAGTAATTGTGATCAAGATAAGAGTGTGTCTATCATGGCTTGTTCAACTACTAGACTATGTGCGTTGTATTAAAATCGAATGGTGGGGTATTTGGAACTGACTGAATTGTGATTTGAAGCATTTGTGGTAGTTGCTATCGGCAGGGTATGATGGTGGAGTCTTGACCATCATGCGTTTGCTAACCCTCTAAACTGCCACTCTGATGACACCTTTCCACGAGTGAATGCGTACAAACTGCAGCGGAAAGTGTTTCAATTCGGACGCAACCGTTGCTTTTGAGCTATATATGCAGCCAATTACTGACTTTAGAAAAATACAAAAATGACTTGGTTCACCCAAATAATATTCTCAACTCTTGTTTTACCCGCAATAAAGGCAAATAATATTCTCAACTCAGCACATGTCACAATAAACTGCATTACATTGGATTAAGATAGCTTTTCAGATCTAGAGAAATGACTAAAAGATAATGCAATTTGGATGAACAATGTATTGGATAATTTTGAATCAAGAAGGGAAGTGACAAGAAATACAAAAGACCCTTTACAACCTCTTGATTCTAGTTGAATTGTGGCAATAGCATGCATTTCTATCAGGGAGAATGAACTTGGTTCTGAGAAGTAAAAGAAGAGGAAACAGGTTGTCTAAGAGGGACTTTGACAACGTCTCTAAGACCCTTTACAACCCCTACCTCTTCATCCATGGTAAACAGATCCTCCGTTTCCCTCATCACAGCATGGACCAAGTCAAGCATTAAGGCAACACACATACCTACTATCACATTGTAGGTTACGCTCGTCAGTACAAGCAAACCAATGGTGATCAACAACAGAAATATAACCACCAATCGCTCATCGACCTCATACCTCAAAATCACCAAAGGGGTATCTCTTAGGAAATATAAGTACAGCCACGCAATCATCATAATTACTAGTATGATCAAAGAAAAGGGGTGTCCTAGTAAGCTAAGGAAAAGCACAAACAGTATGATGATGACGTAGTTGGCACGAAAATGTCTGGCATTGGTGTTGATTCTTTGGATTGAAGCGTAGAAGGAAGATGGAAGTTTGAAATGAGAAGGTTGGAGCATTTCTTTCCATGGTCTTGTTGTGCCTAGACCCGTTTGAATGCGCTCTTTGGCCTGTGAAACGAAAACTGTGTGTGGATTTGATGAAGGCTCTGCCTCATGTGAGATTGTTCCGTATGTGTTCATTTTTTGTGTGTTTAGTGAGAAGGTGGAAGAGGGAACGCAATTTGGCGGATCCTAGGAAACAACCATTGCTCCTTCAACTAAGGAAGGAATCAAACAGCCACGTAACAAACCCACATGTTGTGGATCTCTTCGCTTTTCTAGGACAAGCTCTCACGACACATCATACACTCAAATAAAAACACTTTTTTTTTTTCTTTTTCTAATTGGAAATTCAAAATTCATGGTAAATAAATATTTTCACTTTACAATGAAAATTTTAAATTGATATACAATATTATTAGAAAAAGGAAAATTCATCTCTCCTTGTCATATTTTGCAATAGTTTTCTTAATCATTTATTATAATGTTAATGTTAATTTTAATTGCTAGTTATTTTAGGCCTGGTATGAAGTACTTTGGCAGCACGAATTCCAGTGCATTAGGAGACAGTTATTTTCAACATTCAAAAAAATCGCTTCTTGTTTTTTTTTTTTTTCATTTTTATGATTAGCAAATTCAAAATATAAAATAATTAATGCAGTTAAGAGTGCAGAACGAAACGGTTGGATTTGGAATATGAGAGAAGTTATCGGGTGAGTTGTTTGTAGTTGGTTACGGCCATTTCCAAACACATCAGATTAGTAAGGCGATATGAGTGTGTACAGCTAGTTATAAGGATGGATAACAAAATTTGTTATTCCCAGTTTTATTTTTTATAGATACTGCCGTGATTTAAATTAATCATAAACCAAGGTTTACTAAACTATCTCAATCAAATGCTGAAACATTAAATAATTTATAAGTTATATATAAATTCGCAAACCTGATCAACTTAATAAGAATATTCAGTCCAACAGTTAGATTAATGAAATTCAAAATTAATAAAAAATATTGAGAAGTACATAATTTCCATGACTCAAATATTTTAAAAAAACACACTTTAAAAGTTAAATTAATTTAAAATATTTTTCAGACAAGCCAGATTCAGCAAAAAATGAAATCATAACATTTAATTTCAAAGAAGTTTAAAGTACTCGATTACAATCAGCTAATGAATGGTCAAGAATGAGTCAGAACAAACAATTCTGCTTGGCATCCTTGTAAAAGCAAAAAACAAAGTAGTAAATATACAGAGTACATATATCATAAGTTTGTCTGGATTAAACCTTCTTTGGGGTTTCCCTTTGTGAGACAGCTTATAATACAAATGCGTGAATAGAAGAGAAGATACAAGTACTATGCTTACACGGATTCTGCAGGTCTATCCTTGGCAACAGAGGAAGGTTCAGCAAGCAGATCGCCAATGTCCACAGGTGGACCAATGCTGCATCGTGCCGTGTTATGTATCTCGATGGCATCCTTTATTTTTTGAAACTGTAATTTACAACACAACCATTAGCTGATTAAGAAACTAAAAGATTTGGCTCCCAGCATTCTGTATAAAATTAGGTTCTATCCACTATTCTAAGCTTGTAAATCCATCATCATCATATATTTGCTTCGCCAGGCAAGTGTTGACCTTAATGAGAAAAACAGATAAGTGACCGTGTTTCTGTGTACTTGGTTATCCTTTTCTTTTTTTTCTTAATTTAACCAGCTAATAAAATACTCAAAATAGACATTATTATGAACATCATCTAGCGGTCAGCTATTGCTGTACAATTTAGCTCAAGTCTTTATGCAAATGGTGCACGATGTTAAGAGGGAATCTGCCTTGGAATCATCAATGTTAAAAAACATTACATCGGTTTTATGCACCTTAGCTTTCTTTCCTCTAGATTATGTAATATATAATAATGCTTGGAAAAATAAGAACGTTGTTCAGTTTGTGAAAATATTTGCTATTTTCATTTCACATTTTAATAAACAATTACAGAAAGATAATCGTTTTTTACTTTGTTTCTTGTTTCCTAATACTTACACAGGAAATAGCTAGTGAGAATAATAAAGATTCTATTTTCATTGTTTGTTATATAAATCCTGGAAAATAGGAAAGAGGTAAAATATAATATAACAATTTTCTAATTATTTACTAACGCATCAGATAACAAGAAATATTTGTCAAACAAAATATGCCCCAAGTTTCGGTATAAAAATTCTTGGGCAAAGAATAGCCACCAATTAGTAACTGCTGCTGCTCGTCTACTTAAATTGAAGCCAGAACTGCTAAGCATAACCAGAACTAAATTGTAAGAATTACCTTGGCAAGTGAACAAGAAAATGATTCAAGCTGCCCCTCAGCTCCACGATAAAAGTGGAAGTAAGGAAGTACTTTAACATTCAGCCTTTTACACATTGGCTTATTCTCATCAAAATTTACTTTGAGAAAAAGAATTTCAGGGTTTTCTTCAGCTGTTCTACATAACTGCCAAATCCACATCAAGATTCAGGATAAGTGTGATATAATTTCAGCAGCATGCAAAAAAAAAGTATAAATTAATTTACAAATATTTTCCCAACTTAGATTCGTTCTGGCAGTGAAGATGATAAAACAGAACATACACTCCAGGAATACTTTAATTTTTTGGATCTGGAGGCATACTAACAGTGAATTCCTTTGTTTTATAGGAAAAAGACGACCATCAAAATTGAATAAAAAAGGAGAAATGAGTCTCTCAATTCCCAAAGCAACGGGGCCAAAATTTGGGAAGACCACGAGACATTTTATCCCTATTTTTTCTTCACCAATATTTGATGGTAACCTAATCTTAGGTCCAGCTTAGAAAAGTACTGAGCTCCATTCAAACAACCCTATAATGGCATTCAAAGCCCTATAGTTTGTACAAAATCTCAGACATCCTTCTTCTTCACCAAGACTATGGGAGAAGAAAAAGGACAAGTGCCAGGCATTGCAATCCCTTCCTACAACATATCTTGCACCATGGCTTAAATTTAATAGTTTCTGGCTATGAGGATGCCTGTGAGGTCTGACCTTAACAGGACCTGAACCTTGGATCAATGGAAATGAATGTTTTTGAGCTCTTTGAGGAGTTAATCCAGATGAAATAGAGAAAACCTCTTTGTATATGTGTAGCAACATGGCCAGTTCAGGTTCCATGTTAGTGGGAAGATCTAATTAATGGTCCTGAGGTGAATATGGTTGCAAGACTACTGGGGTAAATAGCTCAATATTAACACTTAAGACCGAAAATATGAGAAAAAGAGCTTAGGGATGATTATCTCCAATGCAATTCAAAGTTTTCGTTTTTCCAGGGACAGAAAAAGAACATAACGTTGACTTGCAGATCAGTACCACTCCCCGAACCAAGTACAACATGTTACCCAGGTTAACCACGTTTGACATATAACCAGTCATTTACATAACTGTTATTAATCCTCATATAAAAGAAGTTTTCTTTCTAAAAAGGAATTTAATATGTGGCCACTATCAATATCTGATTCAAATTAAGAAATATGTTTTGAAGGTATGGGTGCAGACTGCAGACAGTATCTCAAACATAGCCTCTTTCAAATCATCAGTTCAGATCCTATTCTACTTTACGTTACTATAACAGTACCAGCAAGGCCTAGACGGGAATGCCAACCATCCATATCAGTACATTCATAACAACTCAGACCAATGTCACTATCCACTAATTAAGACACCAGCCCATACTCAATATAGTATTTGGATGACCATGCATATTAGATCACCGATAATTTTACAAGTTGTTTAATTTTGAACATGTTATCAACAAAGTACAGTAGAGAGCATGTGCTTTTTCAGGAAATAAAAATCCTCTGAAAAGTATAAGAATGAAAGGGTGAAAGTCAAGAAGAAAGAGAACCTTGGGAAATAATGCTCGGCAAGAAGCACACCAAGTTCCATAAAATTCAACAATAACAAGTCTATCTCCAGCTTGACTCAAAGCAGTCAGAAATTCTTGCGTGGAGTGAATATCAATCATATTTGGTGCATTCTTTTCCCACCATTTTGGCTGACCAGTTTCAGCAACAGTTGCACATACCTGAAGTGAAGTGAGTAAAATAAAACAAAAAGGCTGAGACACTTCAGTAACCATAAAATTGACTAACAGTCGAGACCTAGTAAAAGCAAAGTATAGTCATCGGTTTACTCAGACTTCCTTCTGCATGTTTTCAAAATAATTAACTTATTCACATATAAAATATATCAATAAATACCAAAGGAAAAAAATATCTCAGCATTGATCCACATCAGTAAATGAAACATTCTAAAGTTCATAAGCTGTCACAGACAGCCCAGTTAGTGAGAACATCTGAGTAGAATGGAATGGACCAAACACAAACTCGCAATGGAAAATTGTTAATAGCAATAGTAAGCAACAAACATCAGCCGCAGATGAGCATCAACCATTATATTTTACCCATGTCCAAAGATAAAATTAGAATATAAGTCACAAAGAAGCTACTTCTAAAGATAATGCTAGGAGCAGTCAAAGAGTCTAAATAAATAGCACTCAATTGCTTGCGCAACCCTGATCAAGAAAGCAACTAAGGCGTTTAGTTCATCTAACTACATAACACATTGGTGATCACCGCAAACTTATAGCATCATCACCTTGAGAGAGACAGAGCATTCTAAAATGGCAAACAGTCCTGAGCAAACTTCTTTCTTGACCTGTTAGTACTGCATAGCACTGATATGTTTTCCATTTATGTACGAATTTTTGTTTTTTAACAGCAGATGCCTGCTACTAAGTAGCAAATATCGAAATCAGCAACACACTTCTAATAACGGGCGGGGAGGAGGTAAGTAATTGTACTCCTCCAATGGCAACAAAAAAATGGTTATTAAAGTAATTTATTTTAGCATCTTTTGAAAATGTCAAAAAAACTAAAGGTATCGACTTTATGTTACTAAACGAGTACTGTAACTGTTTTGTATGAGCAACAAAAGTAACCGCCATTATAGTAGAAACTAAATTTGGAAGCATGGCTAGACCTAGAAACTAGAAATTAATAACAATGTGAATAGTAGTGTATTATAGTAGCATGCAGATATGTGTGAGAGCCAAACTGTTCTGGCGCATATCAGCAACCTATGACCAAAATCAATAGAGGAAATAATGAAATTAGCCTTTGAAATATAAATTACTGGTTATATTAATCCTGGACATATGAAAATTACCGCGTACAAGGTTTGAATTATGCAATTAACACAATCGAAAAATGGAATGGGAAACGTTAAGAATAAGAGATGCAATAGAGCTAGTGAAAGAGTGGGTCCTAATTGAGAATGAAGAGAGAATAAGGGAAGGGTTAAAAAAGTAACCTTGAAAGAGAGAACGTGCTTTCTGGGGGCGAAGGCGAGAGTGGGAGGAGGCGGTGGTGCAGGAGAAGAAAAGGCGAGAGGAGAGAAGAGGGTATTGGAAGGGAAGAGAGAGGAAGAAGAAGAGGGTAATCGGAATTGCAATCGGAGAAGGTGAAGATGTGCCATTGACAGGCTCTGAGAGTGAAGAGCGCTGCTACAACAACATCACATGAAGAAAGAAGGAAGAAGAGATACGATAGAACAACACAAATCAATGGTCTTCCCACACTCTTCATTTCTTTCTATGCATTTTCTTATATTATTAAAATTTAGAAAAAAAAATTAATATGGAAATCATACTTTAAATAAATTGTAAATAGTACCTTCAATTGTTTGCATTAAATTACAAAAGGTTAATAAAAAATTATATCAGCACAATTTGAAAAGGAAAATTTATTTCTCAATGTTAAATTTTTTTCCTTAAAAACAAAGGGCTTTAACCAATTTTTCCAGTCTTCTCTTTCTCTTTTTAAAATTGGACCAACATTTTTTTTATCTTTTTTTTTTCTTTCTTATTTTCTTATTCATGAAAATGAAATGAAACTTTATATTTTTTAATTTCTAAAAATAAAATAAAAATGACAAAACAAATAAAAACATAATATATATATATATATAT